>JACCEC011880350.1_pt1 | contig 21116 bp, 42 predicted proteins | sample 7450121 | NCBI WGS metagenome assembly JACCEC01 (sample SAMN15323455, study PRJNA562643) | freshwater metagenome | isolation source: river surface water | place: USA:Blue River Watershed | collected 2017-08-18 | reverse complement strand
CTGCCGATTGGAGCAACTGGTGTAGTTACCGTTGGGCAGTTGATAGGGCCTAATGCTCAGTTCACCAAGACAAACAACGGCGGTGCCGCAGCCATTGCTGTTACCAACACTTTTTCAACTTCAACCACACCGCTGATTAGCGTTACTGCAAACACGACCAATACTCAATTTGGCATTAACGTCACCAATGGTGGAGTTAAGTCCACGGTTGGTAGTGGAGCTGATGCGGCACTTTCTGGCGATGCGACTGTCGCAAACGTACACGGTGTTCGTGGCGTCAATAGTGCTGGTGGCACTTCTGGATTGGTTGGGGCAGGTAACGGATATGACTTCTATGCCGATGGCTCTGGAACCAACTACGGGCCATTTACTGGCGCTCACGATGCGCTGATCTACAAAACCGATGCAGTCTCTATTGGCGACATTGTTGTAGATGTTGAGTGCATTGCCCGTAAAAACGTGTCCAACACCATTTTCCGCGTGGCAAACAGCAGCACGGCAAATCAAAGAAGGGCAATCGGCATCGTTGCTGTTCAGCCGAGAGAACTAACGGCTGCAGGCGCTCCTACGGCTTTGGATGTGGATTCTCCTGATTTCCCCATGCTTTGCTCAACCTGTGACGTTATTGGCGTCAATGCCGTTGGCGAAGGGCAAATCAATGTTTGCGGCGAAGGTGGAGATATTCAGGCGGGTGACCTGATTGTCACTTCTTCAGTGCCAGGCAAAGGCATGAAGCAATCTGATGATGTGGTTCGCTCAATCACGGTTGCCAAGGCTCGGGAGTCGGTGACGTTTGCTAACCCAACAGAAGTGAAGATGATTGCTTGCATTTACCTGTGTGGGTAAGATGCTGCAAAGACACGATAACGTAGCCTTGCGAGTGCGCGGGGCACGTCACAACCTGAGAGCAGGGAAGAAAGATGGCTGTCTTTAATCGCAATACGCTGGCGCAGGTCAGCGGTTTTGACAATCCAATCCTCGCTGGTGAACTTGTATGGGACCAGCAGACGTATTGGAATCTGTCGTTTACCAATGTTGCGGGCACTCCGGTCAACCTGACTGGTGCGACGATTGACGCTCAGATCGTCCGACGCAACGTCACGAATATCGTAGATACGCGCAATGGTCTGACTTTTGACATTGCCGACTACACCCCAACGCCTACCCCAATCCCGCTGACGGTCACAAACATTGTGGCTGCGTCAGGCACCTGCACTTTGGTGATTGATGCAGGTGCATGGTCGCTGATGAGTTCTGATCCTCAGTTGGAAATCAACGCGACGAACTGCGTTGGCTACTCTGGTCGCGTCAAAGTTTCCTTCCCTGCCTCGGGCACTACACCAGCAGACGACATGGTGATCTTCCTGCTGTTCCTTGTGCGCTCTGACGGGGTGGTGGTTGTATGAGCAATATCAAAGTTACTGTTGTTGATGGCAATAACGTCAATCTTCAGGTTGTTCCTCAAGCGCGGATTGACCTGACGGTTGATCGAGGTGCAAGCGGTCCTGCGGGCGCAAATGGGCCTACTGGTCCGACCGGCCCTGCTGGCCCTGCGGGCGGTCCTACCGGGCCTACAGGAGCGACTGGTCCTGTTGGCGTTGCTGGCCCTACTGGTCCTACAGGGAACATTGGAGCCACTGGTCCTACGGGTCCGCAAGGCATTCAAGGCGTCGCTGGTCCTACTGGTCCTACCGGCGCTCAAGGCAATACTGGACCGACCGGTCCTACTGGTGCGGCATCTACTGTTGCTGGCCCGACGGGGCCGACCGGAAGCGTTGGCAATACGGGTCCGACCGGTCCTACGGGGGCTGCATCTACTGTTGCTGGCCCCACTGGACCTACGGGAGCAACGGGCGCTCAAGGTGTTGCTGGACCTACGGGACCGACTGGAACGGCTGGAGTTGCTGGTCCTACGGGGCCGACAGGTGTAGCAGGCAGTGTTGGACCTACCGGACCGACTGGAGCGCAAGGAAACGCTGGACCGACTGGTCCGACTGGTGATGCTGGTGCGCCAGGTTCTATTGGTCCGACCGGACCTACCGGCGCTCAAGGTATTGCGGGGCCAACTGGACCTACGGGCGACGCTGGAAGCATTGGTCCGACTGGACCAACTGGTGCTAATGGATTGGCTGGTCCTACGGGACCGACTGGCCCGACTGGAGACATTGGACCGACTGGTCCTGCTGGATCGGGATCAGGCGACGTCAACGGTCCTGCGACATCTACCGATAATGCAATCGTTCGTTGGGATGGAACTTCAGGGACGCTGATTCAGGACTCTGACGTTACGCTGTCTGACACTGGCACGTTTGCCAATGTTGAAGCAGTGACGTTTGATACCGCTGCGACTGTTGCGTCTGGTGTTGGCAAGGTCACTTGGAATAATGGCGATGGTACCCTTGAGTTTGGGCTGAAGGGTGGCAATACAGTTCTTCAGATAGGACAAGAAAATGTTTGCCTTGTATATAACGGCAGCGGCTCGACCATTCCTGCGGGCAAAGTGGTTGCTGTTGCTGGCGCTCAGGGTCAGCGTCCTAGCATCGTATTGGCTGACGCAGATAGTGAGCCTTTGTCTGCTGCTACTCTTGGCGTCACTTCTGAGAGTATTGCAAATGGTGCTGAAGGTTTTGTAACGACCTTTGGTGTCATTCGTGGGCTGGATACCAGTGCGTTTACCGCAGGCGATGATGTCTACCTAAGCACGACCGCGGGAGAGTTCACGGCAACTCGTCCGCTTGCGCCTAATCACACGGTTTTTCTTGGTTGGGTTATCAAGGTCAATGCGTCTAGCGGTGAGTTGTTCCTGAACATCAACAATGGTTGGGAACTGGACGAACTGCATAACGTCTACATCAACAACCCGACTCAAGGCCAGGCGCTTACTTATGACGCTACTGCCGGGTACTGGACAAACACCACTGCTGTAGGACCTACCGGACCGACTGGACCTCAAGGCATTGCTGGACCGACCGGACCTACTGGCGACACAGGCGCTGTTGGACCTACTGGTCCACAAGGTGTTGCTGGTCCTACCGGGCCTACAGGCGCAACCGGCGATACTGGCGCAGTTGGCCCTACGGGTCCGACCGGAGCTACTGGCGCTACAGGATTGACTGGACCCACTGGTCCTACCGGCGCAACCGGCGCGACTGGTTTGACTGGTCCTACTGGACCTACGGGTTCTACAGGCGCTACTGGATCAACAGGACCAACTGGCCCGACCGGCGCAACTGGACCTACTGTCTATCCTGGTGCTGGCATGGCAGTCAGCACTGGTACTGCTTGGGGGACGTCTAAGACTACTCCTACAGGCGATGTTGTTGGCACGACTGATACGCAGACGCTGACAAACAAAACATTGAACACGCCGACTATCAATGACGGCTACACCGAGGAAGTGTTTACCGTCACTGGAACGACGCCTGCGCTATCTCCGACTAACGGGTCTATCCAGACGTGGACGCTTTCAGGCAATTCAACGCCGACTGCTGGAACATGGAACGCTGGTCAATCCATGACGCTGATGGTTGATGATGGGACTGCCTACACAATCACTTGGACAAGCCTTGCAGTGACGTGGACAGTTTCAGGGGCTGCTGCACCGACATTGGATACTACTGGCTACACAACGATTGTGTTGTGGAAGGTCGGCTCAACCATTTACGGAAAATACTAATGTTGGCCGATAAATTGAGAGCTGTTAGTGCAGTTAAGCCATTTTCTCCGTTGGATTTGAGTCCTTCTCTTTGGCTTGATGCGTCTGATTCTTCAACCATCACTCAATCGAGTGGGGCTGTATCGCAATGGAACGACAAGTCTGGGAATGGGCGCGACGTCAGCCAAGCGACTGGTTCTCGTCAGCCTGTAACGGGAACCCGCACTATTGGCGGGCTTAACGCGATTGATTTTGCGAGCCAGTATTTAAAGTCTGCAAGTTCGTACACCTTGATGGACGCAACAACGGGCGTTTACACGGCGTTTGGTGTATTTATTGTTGACGCCATTAGCGCAACAGCAGGACAAATAGTTTGTTTGGATGGCAACAACTCTACGCGGATGCCTCAAATGCTACGCGTGATAAACGCTACTGTTGAAACAGTGCGAATATCACCAACCACTGTTACTGACGCGTCAGCCAGTTCTTTGAATACAAGCTCCGCATTTATTGGCAGTGGTGTTCTTTCAACTTCAACGCTTGAAGCTAGGATTAACGGCGCAACCAATGGGGCAGCATCTATAACAAACGCAAACAGTGTAACGGCTGTTCCGATTGGCGTCGGCGCAAACCTACGATTTGAGCCTTCAGCGCTATTTAACGGCGCGATTGGCGAAATTATTGTTTACCCAAGCGTCTTGTCTAATTCAGAGATGAACTCTGTTGGCAATTACCTGTCAAGTAAGTGGTCAATTACTTGGAACAATCTGTAAAGCAAGGCCGTCATGCACATCAAAGTACCCGACACCTATCCGTATAGTGCTGCTCAACTCAAAGCAGATAATCCTGACGTATCTTTTCCAATGGGCACTTTGCCTGATCGGTTGTTGGCTGACTATGGTGTGTATCCTGTCGCCCCAACTGATTTGCCTCCATATGATTTGCGAACGCATCGTGTAGTGGAATTGCTGCCGGTTGAGCAGGATAACAAGTGGGTACAAGTGTGGGACTTGATACCGCTGACTCCTGAAGAACAAGCTGCACAAGAAGCCGAATACGCTGACAACGTAAGGGCAGAACGCAATGCCAAACTGGCTGCTTGCGATTGGACTCAGTTGCCGGATGCTCCAGTAGACAGTGGAGCATGGGCAGAGTATCGTCAATCCCTGCGGGACGTCACTTCACAGGCAGGATTCCCGTGGGAAATTGTGTGGCCTGAACAACCTTAAAACATGACACAAGACAAGAAACTAAAGATTGCCGTCTACGCAATCAGCAAGAACGAAGAACAGTTTGTAGAGAGGTTCTGTGAGTCAGCAAAAGACGCTGACATGATCCTGATTGCTGACACAGGATCAACAGACGACACTGCTGAACTTGCCCGTCAATGTGGTGCAGAGGTCTACGATATTTGCGTCAGGCCGTGGAGGTTTGACAAAGCACGAGACACGGCACTTGCGCTGATACCTGGCGACTTTGATGTCTGCATTTCGCTGGACTTGGACGAGGTTCTGGAGCTTGGCTGGCGAGAGGAAATAGAACGGGTCTGGACGGCAGACACAACCCGGCTGCGCTACAAGTTTGATTGGGGATGCGGCATCTCGTTCTTCTACGAGAAGATTCACCATCGCCACGGATACCACTGGCACCACCCGGTTCATGAGTACCCTCGGGCAGACGCCCGAATCAAAGAAGTCTACGCGCACACCGACATGTTGTTGGTGAGCCACCATCCTGATCCTACAAAGTCACGCGGTCAGTACATGCCGCTGCTGGAGCTTGCGGTCAAGGAAGACCCGCGATGCCCTCGCAATGCGTTCTATCACGCTCGAGAACTGACGTTCTATGCTCGGTGGGATGAGGCTATTGCAGCCCTGAACAAGTACCTTGCCATGCCTGAAGCAACGTGGGTGAACGAGCGTTGCTATGCCATGCGCCTGTTGTCCAAGGCGTACAGCGAGAAGGGCAATGGATGGGAGGCGCTGAAGTGGGCCAGGTTAGCAGTAGCAGAAGCGCCAGGTACGCGAGAGCCTTGGGTTGAGCTATCTATGCTGTGCTATCAGTTCAAGATGTGGGCTGAGGGCTACGCAGCCGCTAAGTCTGCTTTGCAGATTACCGATAAGGCATTGGTCTACACGATGGACCCGTCCGTGTGGACAGAAAAGCCGTGGGACTTGGCGTCAATTTGTGCATGGAACTTAGGGCTTAAAAATGAGGCTAGGCATCTTTTAGACAAAGCCCTAGAATTTGCGCCAACTGACAATCGGTTACTTTCCAACAGACGGTGGATGCAAGATGGAAACAGTAGTGAACCCAGTGGAATACGGCAAGCTGCTGAGCAAAGTTGAGAGCCTTGAGAAGAAGGTCAATGACCTAGAAGCAGACATCAAGGAACTTCTTGCTCTTGCTCACCAAGGTAAAGGTGGCATCTGGGCAGGAATCTATATTGCTTCAGCACTATCTGCCATAGGTTCATTTGTAATGGCTTGGTGGATGAAGAAATGAAAGATTGGGTGATTGCATTCATCTATGCCATTGCTCTGGTATGCATTTCCGTTTCCGTTGCCTACATGATTGTCTACATCCTATGGTGACCCATGTTTGATCTAGTCGGTGGTGGTGTTTTGGGCGGGTTGATTGGCGGGTTGTTTCGCCTTGCGCCTGAATTCCTCAAGTGGCTGGATCGCAAGAACGAGCGGGCACATGAACTGGCAATGTTTGACCGGCAATGCAAGCTGGAAGAACAACGCGGGGCGCAGAAACTCAACGAGATTGGTGCCAACCACCAGGCTGCGGTGGACACGGGCGTGTTGGATGCGTTCAACTCCGCGCTGCAACAACAGACCGAAATGGTCAAGGCAGTGCCAAATAGTTGGGCGGCAAAAGCATCTGCTGCCGTCAGGCCACTGGTGACGTACTGGGTGTGGGCGCTCTACACCGTTGCGTTCTTCACGCTCTTGTGGATTACTTGGAACGTGACCCGCGATGCGGCGCAGATCGTCAAACTGGTGCTGACGGTGGACTTCATGGCCTTGTTGTCGGGCATCACGAACTATTGGTTCCTTGACCGGACGCTGGCGCGGCGGGGGCTATGAAATGTTGGAATCCGAAGTTATACTGAGCGGTATAACTTTGGAGTCGCCATGCCGAAAATTTTCAAGTGCATTACTTGCGGCAGTATGTTTGAGAGGACGAGGCCAGATCAGAACTCGCAAAAGCGATGTTCTGTGCTGTGCAGATGGAGCGCGTATGTGTCTGTTCCAGCAGATGTTCAGGCTTGTTGGGAATGGATTGGTGCGAAAGCAAAGAGTGGGTATGGTGTTCTTCGGGTAGACGGAAAAGTTGTGACCGCGCATCGCCTATCTTTGATGTTGCACGGTGTTGATATTGCCGGCGAGAGTGTCCTTCACAGTTGCGACAACCAAGCTTGCGTAAACCCGCTCCATCTTCGGACTGGTTCTGCGGCAGAGAACAACAAGGACATCATGGATCGAAAGAGGCACGTTTGGTTCCGCTGGTCTGATGAGGAAAAACAAGTATGGTTGCAGAAAGTGCTTCAAGGTCAATCAACATTCAGGCAGCAACGGAACTGTGCCTAAGATTTGAGGGCGTTGTGCTAAAGCCATACCTTTGTCCTGCGGGGGTTTGGACTATTGGAGTCGGCGCAACTTTTTATGAAGACGGGAAAAGCGTGACTGCAAACGATCCTCCAATCACGCGAAACCGAGCTATCGGACTGCTTGATTGGCACTTGCGGAGCGTTTTTTTGCCGGGAGTTTTGCGTCTTTGCCCCGGCCTGTTGCCTCAATCTTTGCTGGAAAACAACTGGGGTCGGCTAAATGCTGTGCTTGACTTCGCGTTCAATACTGGGGTTGGTAGGTTACAGACAAGCACCTTGCGCCGTAAAATTAACGCTCAGGATTGGGACGGAGCCAAAGAGCAACTTGCCCTTTGGGTCCGAGGGGGCGGCAGAGTGCTGCCAGGTCTTGTCAAGCGGCGGCAGGCTGAATGTCTGCTGTTTTGACCACAGTCAGCGGCACCTTCACAAACACCCCGTCAGCACGAAGATAGCCTTTGCGATCTTTGATCTCGTCATAGGCGATCTTGTAGCAGTCCGTCAGGTTGATGTCCTTGATCGCACAAAGCATGGTCAAGCACACCATGATGTCTCCGACCGCATCCTTGATGTCGGACAGATCGTCCCTGTTGACGGCATCTACAAGTTCAGCCATTTCCTCAAGGGCTTTGCAGGCTTGGCCCATTGGGGTGCCGTTCTTGACGATGCCTCGTTCCTCACCCCAACGTAGGACATTCATTTCTGTCATTGCAAACGTCATTGCTTATTCCTAGAATTTGATTGTTCCGCAGTTGCTTTAGAGGGCTTTTGGCCCTCTTTTTTTATGTGTTCAATGGTTGTGAATCGGTCACCATTGAAACACTCATACCTGCGGCGCTTTTGATCATCATTGGGATGGGTTGTCTCTATGATGTTCAGGTACTTTGTTTTGCAGATTGGGCATTTCATTTTGACTGCTCAGAAAAGCTTTTAGGCGCTTGATGCGTGATTGGTTATACGCAACCATTGCCTGAGCGTATTCAACGGCAGTCTGCGCGTCCAAAAGCGAATGTTCTGCCTCTGACAACTCTGCTGCTGCACGTTGCACAGCCGTAAGTTTGCCAAACATCCGCTTAATCATGTCTTGTGCTGTATTCATTTCAGTCTATAGATACCAATTACTCGGGCATGCGCTGTAGCAACAGTAGATTTCTTGTAGCCGATCTTGATCCAGCAAGGTTCGCGGAAGATCGCGCCAGTAGCGTTGGGATGGATGTCACCAGGACGAGGGCATGCGTTTAGCACTTCGTCCGCTGAGACAGAGCCATTTTTCATGGCAAGGGACTTGGCTGTTGCTCTGGCTATGTCAACCCAATGGGCGCTGTTTTCATAGACCAGTTCAATGCCTCTGTCCCTAAGCCACTCCCCTAGCAGCAGATCAGAACGGGGTGCCGAAGTCATCGCGCCTGCGTTGTTGACGAGGGTTGTTGTCGCGGGTTTCCTCAAGCGGTGCCTTGACGGCTAGCCACCCGTTCCATCCTCCTGCAGGGATGGCGTCAATCTTGACGGACAACTCATTGCCTTTGTCAAACAGACTGCCGACCTTGAGAAACCGCTTTTTGGTTTCACCGGCTGCGTTGGTGTACTCGCCCACGATGGCGATCAAATCCATGCGACTCATTGCTTTGCTTTCTTGATTGCGCTACGTACTTTGGAATCGAGCAACGACCACAGCGCAATCTTCTGATCGTTGTCGAGATTTTCTTGTGCAAGCAAGCCTGGCGCTTCTTCAGCAGATGCGTTCAGCTTCTCTGCCAACTCACGGATGTAGTCGTGCTGATCGGAGGGAACGTCAGCAAACGGATCGTCAGGCATAGGCCGGTGGCGAGGAGTCTCCTTGCCTGTTGTGGCGTCCAACGCATCATGCTCAACGATTTCCATTGCGGTGACCCACAGGTAACGCCGGGTGTAGGTTTCCACTGCACCAAGGTTCTGGATCGGGTGGCACCCCTTCAGATTTGCTTCTGCCATCGGGGACGTAATCTCAATAGAGCCACCCTTGTCTACGTCAACAATGGTCAGCGTTGCGTAGTCAGCCTTGAACGAGATGACTCCGCACAACCCCACTTCAGCAAAGATTTCCTGTACAGCAGGAAGGAAGTCGCCAAGTTCAAAGTAGGTGTAGCCAGCGAACTTGTTGTGGCCTGATTTGTTGAGTTTGCGGGACTGAAGCATGAGCCTAGCCCGCATGAGTTTTGCGTGTACGGTCATTTCGTATTCCTTACGTTGGGTGTTTTCAAACTGCTGCTGCGTCACTTCCAGCGCTCCACAAAGACAAGGGTGCCGTAGTCGTCCATGACTCCACGACACTGAGGAAACGCAGCAAAAATGTTGCCGCCGCTGGTGGTAGCGAACTCAGGCCAGATTCCAATGGTCGCCAAGTACGGTGCCGGATGGTCGTAGGTGCGGAAATAGTCAATGCTGACCATCATTCGTGCCTCACTGGCTGACCCTTGTAGAGCAGGTCTGCGATGTACTTGGACTTCTTCAGCGACATGTAGTCGTCAGCTTCTTCAAACCGAACGCCCTTGTCTTTCCATGTGCCTTGCATGTCCATGACTTCAATCGTGTGCCAAGCGTCAATGCCAAGGTCGTGCTGGATTGACTTGATCCAATCGTTGTAGACCATCTCAAAACGGTGCATCAGGCATCTCCTCGCGCTGCTGACGCTGGTACTCACGTTGTTGCTTAGGTGTCCACGGCACAGGGCCGGTAGGGGGAGGGAAGGGCCACATAGGTTGCTCCAGTAAGACCGCGATGCAGCGGCATGTCGTTAATGTAAGCCTGCTTAACCTGCCTGTCAACACTGTTGTTGACCTGAGACACTAAGGTGGCTTAACATCAGGGCATGAGCAAAGAAGAAGCGATCAAGAGAGCTGGCGGCAAGTCGGCACTCGCCAGGATGCTAGGCATCAGTCCTGCTGCCATCAGTCAGTGGGGCGAGGACGTGCCGATCATGCGAATCTGGCAACTAAAGACCCTTCGACCAGAGTGGTTTGCTAAGGCCAAGGAGCCTGCTGTATAGTGTTTTGAAACCCGGCTAGGAGCGGCTGATCCCCGCTCCGAAAAGCGAGCCTCCCCGCCTGCCGTGCGTTTCTTTCTTGGGAGGACAGCGGAAGGAAAACATGCTTTTACAGCCCAAAAATTGGGCGGTCTTTCAGCACTACAAAGATCGCTCCCCCCCGTGGATCAAACTGCATCGCGACCTGCTCATCAATCGCGATTTCATCTGCTTGCCACTTGCTAGCAAGGCGCTAGCACCTTTGTTGTGGTTGCTAGCAAGCGAGTCCAAAGACGGCATTTTTGATGCTTGCTTTGAAGAACTGCAGTTCCGCCTTCACATCTCACGTAAAGAGTACGAAGAAGGCGTTAAGCCATTGATTGATAAGGGATTTTTTGTAGTTGCTAGCGGAGTGCTAGCAGACTGCTTGCAAGTTGCTATCCCAGAGACAGAGGGAGAGAGAGAGAAAGAGACAGAGACAAAGAGAGAGAAGAAAAAGGCCGCTGTCGCGTCCTGCCCCCCTGATGTTTCAGAACAGGTTTGGAGCGATTGGGTGCAGTTGAGGAACAGGAAGAAGGCAACTGTCTCCGACACCGTTTTGCAAGGCGCAAGGGACGAGGCCGCCAAGATCGGATGGACGCTGGAGCAGTTTTTGGTTGAGTGGTGTGTTCGTGGAAGCCAAGGGCTGAAGGCAGAGTGGATTCGGCAGGCCGCTCAAAAGCCCACAGAATCGTTTGCAGAACGTGAACGCAGGGTAGGTATGGAGCGGTGGGAAGAAATGACTGGAAGGCCGCATCCGGGCCTTCGTGGGCATGTTGTAGACATGGAAGAAGACTTCTTTACGCCGAGGTTGTCATGAGCCTACCTACAAAAGCCATTGACCGACTGTTTCACCGACTTGCAGCCACCTACGGATCAGAGTGGGATCGTTCGATTGGTGTTACCCCGCTGAACGATGTGAAGACAGCTTGGGCGCATGAGTTGTCTGGGTTTGCTAGTCCAGAAGGCATGCAGTGCATTGCATGGGCGCTGGAGAACCTTCCCGAACGTGCGCCAAACGTGATCCAGTTCAAGCACTTGTGTCGCAAGGCACCTTTGCCTGAGATGCCTCGACTGCCAGAGCCGCAGGCCGATCCGCAGCGCATGAAAAGCGAACTGGCAAAGTTGGGCGCGATCTTGAACAAGCCCAAAGAAAGCATGGACGGCTTGGGATGGGCTAGACAGATCATTGCCAAGCGTGACGCAGGCATGAAGGTGGCATCGCTGCCCCTGCGTATGGCGACCGAAGCGTTGCAGAAAAAATCGTACATGAATCCCGACTAACTTGTAGGGGCTTGCACATCCTGCATCTATCTACGACAATTAAGCCACCTTAACAGGAGGCAGCATGAAGTGTCCACGGTGTCAGGCATGGAGCGAGGTTAAAGAGAGTCGGCAGAGAGACAGCGGGTTTACCTACCGGCGTTACGAATGTGCAAACCAACATCGGTTCAGCACTGAAGAACGTCCGGTAGAAGTGATCAAGGCGATCCGTCAAGACGACGAGCGGGTTGGTTTGCTCAAAAGTGCGATTGGTGCTGACGAGAAGGTCAGCTACATGAAGTTGAAGGTTCAGGCCGCGCAGCACATGCTTGGTCAATATCTGAAGGAAATGAAATGAGCAAAATTGATGATGGTGGGCATGCTTTCCCTGTTCCGGATGGGTGCATGGCTGATGTGGGCATGACTCTGCGCGATTACTTTGCAGCCAAGGCTTTGCAGGGTTTGTTATCAAACCCAAAACTTGAAAAGCAAATAATTGCAAACGAGCAGAAATGGGTTGAGGCATCGGCATATGCGTTTGCTGACGCAATGTTGAAGGCGCGAGATGGACGCTTCTGACAACTTTATGGATGACCGTGTGCGTTGCGTTAATTGCCTACACCTTCAGCCAAGAGATCGCTGCGCTAACTGGCAAAAAGCAGACTTGTCTAGCCGAGAAGTCGGCGGCATGACACACATTCCTCAACGGTGCCCAGGATACAAAAGTTATGAAGAAGACCTACGCAATGATTAAGCTGCTTGAGCATGGCCCGTTGACCAGGCAGCAGATGCGGGAGATTACCTTTTGGACAGACCGACAGATACACAGCACCCTGAAGTACCTGAGCCAGCACGACCTGATCCAGAGGGTAGGAAAGAAGAGCATCAACAATCAGGGCTTGTGGGAGCTTACGAGAGTGCCATGAGCCATTACCTGAACATGGCAAAACTACCCGGTGCAAAAGCGCATGTGTGGTTTAGGGTTCAGGAATTGGATAAAGACACAAGCGGATTGTTTGCAGGATTCAAAGACGATTTTTTAAAGCGAGTCAAGACATGAAAGTTCTAGTTGCGTGTGAGTACTCTGGTCGAGTGCGCGATGCGTTTATTGCTGCTGGCGACGAAGCTATGAGTTGTGATTTGTTGCCCACTGACGTACCTGGGCCGCATTACCAAGGCGATGTGCGCGACATCCTGTATGACGGATGGGATTTGATGGTTGCACATCCACCTTGCACTTACTTGTCTGTTTCAGGGATGCACTGGACTACTCGCGGACTGCGCGACCCAAAACTTACTGAAGATGCTTTGGATTTTGTGCGCTTGTTGATGGAGGCTCCAATCAAGCACATTGCTATTGAAAACCCTGTTTCCGTTATTTCAAGCCGCATCCGCAAGCCTGACCAAATCATTCATCCTTGGATGTTTGGACACGATGCCAGCAAAAAAACTTGCTTGTGGCTGAAAAACTTGCCGCCGCTTGTGCCGTATTACCCTGATATTGTTCCCCCCAAAGGTTGGACCAAGGTAATGTCCGCAATGGACATGATTGAGTGCCAGTGTTGCGGTGAGCCGTTCTGTCCCGAACATAACGATCACTATGCGGACTGCGATTGCATTGGCCCGCACGAAGACGAAGCAACTTTTAAGACGATTGAGGGAATTGATTTTGCGACCAAGTTGTCGCCCGTTCCAAAACCTGTGTGGGGCAATCAAACGCCTAGCGGTCAAAACAAACTTGGCCCAAGTGCTGATCGCTGGAAGATTCGTAGCGAAACATACCAAGGCATAGCAAAAGCAATGGCAGCGCAATGGGGAACATGACATGACAGACAAAAACGTAGAAGCAGTGCGAGAAAAACTTAAGCAACGTGCTGAACGTGGATTGAGCAAATACGGAGTAACTACAGAGCGTACAGACCTAAGCATGAAAGACTGGATTACTCATGCTCAGGAAGAAGCAATGGACTTAGCGGTGTATTTAGAGAGGATTAAGAGCGATATGAACTGTCATGATTGCGGCGAGGTCAACCCTGCCGACATCCACACATGCAGCCCGCAGGCCAATCGGCTAGACGCGACGGTGTTTGTGTACCGGCACAAGGTCACCGGCAACATCCTCGCGCTGTACCTTGAGGATGCCCTTGATGCGGCAAAGCGCGACGACCTTGAGCATCTTGACACGCTTGAGCCTCGGGCGTGGATCGAGGCCCACTACGAGCAGGTTTCGGGCGCTGCCGATCCGGTGCAGGAGCCGGTGGCGTGGATGCACAAAAAGCATTACTTGCTTGGACACGCGGAGAACATGCCGCCATCAGACAAGGCATTGGCGCAAGGTTGGGAGCCTCTCTACGCCCACCCACCGCAGCGCCAGCCGCTGACGGATGCGGAAATCCGCAAGGTGTGGGAGGACTACAAAGACAGCATCAATACGCCACCGCTACGCATTGATGAGGTCGGTTTCGCCCGCGCAGTCATCGCGGCACACGAAGCCAAGGCGGGAGGTGCAGCATGACCGAAGCAGAGAAGCTGGCGCTTTGGTGCGATGACTTTGGCGAGGGTCGGCCCATCCAACTCAAAGACATCGCCTTTCAACTGCGCCGCCTGAGCGCGGAGAACGAAGCACTGCGAGCCGATCACGCCCGCATTTTTCTGTTTGCCCGTGATTGGGCAAAACTAGCCGGGAAGAGGTTTGACGAGATCAAGCGACTGAGCGCACAAGCCGCCGACGACACCGCCCTGCTGCGGCAGGTGTTGGATGCTTTGGTGTCCAGTGATTGGTACATCGATCAACTGGAAATGATTGTGTACTCCGATGGCGATACGGGCACACATGAGGAACGGGCCAAGGTACAAGCCGCCATCGCCTCCCTGCGGGAGCGTCTGGAGGGCAAGGCATGACCGACCGTGAACTGCTGGAGTACGCAGCCAAGGCTGCGGGGATGTGGAAAACGGACTTTTCCCTGAATGATGACGATCAGCCCGATTTCTCTGAAGAAAAGGGTTTTCGTTTAGCGTGGGGTGCAGGTTGGTGGAACCCCATTGAAGACGATGGCGATGCGCTGCGGCTGGCGGTGAAAGCGGGCATTAGTCCACTAGTGTATCCAGCGTGTATTTGGATTCGTTGGCCTCAAATTGGGTTGCCTATTGACTTGATAGGAACTGACGAAATATACGAAGACATTAGTTCTGGTCAAGACTCCTACGCCGCCACCCGCCGTGCCATCGTCAGGGCAGCAGCAGAGATTGGGAGGGCGATGAAATGACCCGCGACGAAATCATCCGCATGGCGCAAGAGGCCGACGTTTGGGTCGTTGGTCAAGAGCCTTACCAGACTCAACTTGAACGCTTCGCCGCCCTTGTTGCCGCTGCCGAGCGCGAGCACAACATGCAAATGCAAAACATCTTGAGTGATGCTGCGGTAAAAGCTGAGCGCGAGGCTTGCGCGAAGGTTTGCGAAGGCGTGTGGGAGGGCCGCAAAAGTCTTGAAACGGGAACCGCCAAAGAGTGCGCCGCAGCCATCAGAGCAAGAGGGCAAGCATGAAGCAATGTTGCGCTTGCAAACAACAAAAGCCGTTTTTGGATTTCAGCCGCGACAAAAAATCTAAGGACGGGCTTTGCTACCGATGCAAAGCATGTGCGAAAGCGCAAGGCCAAGCGTGGTACGAAGCAAACCGCGAACGATTGATTGCCAAAGCGCGAGCGCACGAACTTGCTGATCCAGAAAGAGCAAAGCAAAAGAAACGTGAATACCGAGAGCGGCATCCTGATAGGGTCAAAGAATCAAACCGCAAGTGGTCAGCCAAACCAGAAGTTAGAGAACGACAACGCAATGATCCTAGACGCAAAACATATAGTCTTAGATATGGGGCCGAAGGACGAAAAAGTCTTAGTGATGATTACGTTCGTCGAGTAATGGCTCAGAAAATGTGCATTACTGGATCGCAAATTCCGCAAGAATTGGTAGATGCACAACGCGAAGTAATGAAGATCAAGAGGTACATTAATGAAAAACGTCAATGAACTTAGAACCGAATTGGCAGATGTTTTTGCCAAATTGCGAGCAGGCGAAATCAAACCCGGCGAGGCAGCGGAACTTGCAAACCTTGCTGGCAAGATGATTGGTTCTGCCAAGGTGCAAGTTGAGTATTACGCGCTAAGAAAAGAGTCGCCGGAGATTTCGTTTTTGAAGGACGACTCATGACTGAAGACCAAATCCTTAGCGTAGCCCGCACAACAGGCTGGAACATTGAGCATGAGCAGACAAACAAAATGCTCTTTCAACTGGTCAACCAAGCAATCCAATCTGAGCGCGAACAATGCGCTCAACTCTGCGAAGACCACTTTTCATCAGACGGGGATTTTTGTGCAAAGCAAATCAGGAAAAGAAATGAGCGCGTTTAACTGGAAAGGACAGCCATCCATCTTCAGCAAGGACAAAAACTTCACTGGCAACTCAGAGTTTTTGTCTAGGGTATCAACCAAGAACCGTGAGTCAGGACGATGTGGTCACGAGACACACTCAATTCACTTGGCTAACGATGTTGGCGCAAAGCATCCTACTTTTGCAGTAATGAAGAAGAAATGACACACAACGTACAAGTTATCAAACTACTACAAGAACTTGGCCCGCTGACTTCAATGGACGTGGCAAAAGAACTTGGTCTTACTCAATCAGTGGCATCCAAAGTAATCAGCCGACTGAAATTTGAGGGACACGTCCACATTGCCAACTGGACAATAGATCAGGAAGGCCAGAGAAAGTACGCTAGAGCGCAATATGCGTTGGGCAACAAGAAGGATGTGCCTCGCCCAAAACCTGATGAGTCAGAGAATCGACGCTTGTACTCATACAAGATCAATCGCATGTTCCGCAACAACTTCGTTTTCCATCTTGGACGCCCCGCTATGGAAAGCCGGGAACTTGCGTGGAAGATCGGTACGAGGGTGATGGAATGAGAAGGGCCGCTAAGGTAGACCGAAATCACGAGGAAGTGGTTGCCATGCTCAGAAAGTGTGGGGCTACGGTTCAAACCTTGGCGGCAATCGGCAAAGGGTGCCCTGACCTTTTGGTTGGCTACAAAGGGGTCAACCACCTTGTCGAAATCAAGGACGGGCAAAAGCCACCGAGCGCCAGGACATTGACTGAAGATCAAGCGGCTTGGCACATGAACTGGCGTGGTGGCAAACCTGTTGTGGTTTTGGGCACAGAAGATGTATTTAGGCTATTGAATGAATCCACACGCAGCAGTTGACTACATCATCAAGAACTCGCCTGCCTACGCAAAGGCAAAGGGCAGGAGAGTTTTCCTTGAGGAATACAGAAAATCCAAGAAAGCGTTGCTGATGAAGGACGCACTTGGCAAAGGAATTGAAGCAGCAAACGCTCAGGAAAGAGAAGCGTATGCAGACGCTGAATACATTGAAGTGCTGAACGGACTTCAAGAGGCTATTGAGCAAGAAGAAACGCTCAAGTGGCACCTTGAGGCGGCAAAGATTCGTACGGAACTTTGGAGAACCGAGCAAGCAAACGCTAGGGCAGAAGGCAAGGCAGTGACATGAGAAAGCAGACGAGAAGGAAGGTGTACTCGCTGGTCAACCCGATCACCTACGCAATCACGGGTGCCACGATCACCGACAGGAAAGCACTGGACAAACTCAGGATGCTGGAGTGGAGTGCCCTAGAAGCGATGATCAAAGGCAAGGCAACGGTCAATGATTGGCGCATCCTTGTAGACGTGCTAAACCTCACTGAGACAGCCGCAAGGAACGGGATAGGGCCAGAGGTACTACCTATTTGCGAAAAGGCTCAGGAAGCCTTACACAAGGCTGCAATGCACTACGAGAAAACCAAGCGGCTGGTGCTGACCGGACAAGGTATCCAAGCCATCCGAGAGCTGATTGAGTACGCAGACCTGCAGCAATCCAGTATCAGCCGGTCGGAGCTTGAGAGGATGATCACGAAGACCAAAAACTACATCGCCGCGGGAAAGAACGTGGTGGAAATCACATGAAGTTCCCGAAGCACAACTATGTTCGCAGTCCTGCGCTATTGAAGGCCGCAAGAGAGATTGCGTGTCAGCATTGCGGGGCTGATGACGGTACGGTGTGTGCAGCGCACAGCAACTGGCAAGGCGGGAAGGGGAAGGCGATCAAGGCAGACGACAACCTGGTGGCAAGCCTTTGCTACAGGTGTCATTCCGCGATAGATCAAGGCTCAAAACTGAGCAAAGCAGAGCGCCAACAAATTTGGTTCGCAGCGCATAATAAGACCGTAGCACTCTTACAAGCTAGAAAACTCTGGCCCAAAGACGTGCCCATACCAGATTTCCGAGGTTAACCATGCGATTCACAGCCAGCGTTGAACAACAGACCGATCCCGTTGCCACATTGGTGATGCATCTGCTGCATGGAGTAACCAACGCTCATATCCTGCACTTGCAAAGCACATCGTACGCAGAGCATCAGGCACTCGGGGAGTTTTATGACGAACTTGGTGACCTCGTGGATGCGTTCGTCGAGGCATATCAGGGCAAAAAAAACATCATCCAGAAGTACCCTACCGACTACAAATTGCCGCCTGAAAGTTCAGTTGTGTACCTGAACAGCCTAAAGGATGAAGTGGCGAGTCTGCGTCATTCGGCAGGATTCCCGCAGGACGAGGAACTCCAGAACGAGATAGACAACATTGCAAACCTGATCAACAGCACTTTGTACAAACTCAGGTTCCTGAAGTAATCCTATGCCGCTTATGAAACGCCCAAAAGGTTGGTATTGGGGCACACAAGGCCCGTTTAAGACCAAAGCACAGGCATTAGCCGTGGCAAGGGCAGCATACGCAAAGGGATACAGAGAGCAGCACACACAACAGACAGGATCACCCAATGAGCCTGCATATGTGTATGAACAGAAGATTGACCTAGAGACAGAAGAACAAGCAGAGAAGTTTCAGAAAGAGATGAATGAGTTGCTGAACACAATAGAAGCAATGATGAAAAACAGAGAGAAGAAGCCAAAAAGGAAATAAGCAACAGGGCTTTTTTTGTTTTCCAAATTTTTTTTTCAAAAACCCTGACGCCCCCACATAGGGAAAAAATTAGGGGTCTTTCTGTGTTTCTATACAGTAGTAAGCGCTTACTAACTACCCCGGCGCAGGTCGGCGCATCGTCTGCCGTGCTGGCTGGGTGTTGCGCCCCCTGCGCCGCCCCCTGCGCCGCGCCAGTGCGCCTTTGTGGTGCGCCACAGCTGCGCCGCTACAGATCGCCGGGATCAGGTGCGCCGACACCCTGCGCCAATAACGGCATTGATCATGCGCCACAGGTGCTAGACGCCCTGCACCGATCACGCGCCATCGGGTCACCAGGCGCGCCATACCTGCGCCCCTGCGCCGATCACGCATCAGGTGTGCCGATAGGCTAACCGCGCACCATGCGCCGCTAGCATCCCTGCGCCGACTAACCACTATCCTGCGCCGTGCACCAAGCGCCGACTAACCGCGGTGCTACAAACCCTGCGCCGATCAGCTGCGCCCCTGCGCCACTAGTGCCGACAATGTGCGACAGTCTAGTGGGTCAGTTAGCACTCACTTCGCAAGCCATGCCAAAAAAACCCGGCGCAGCGGCCGGGGTGTTTAGGGATGGTTAGCGGTTAAAGAGCATCAAGCAAGCACCAGAATTCGCTCAGGGGCAATTCTAAGCGCGCCCCAGTATCGTCCAAGGGTTCGAACAATCCAAGCGAACCCATGCGCCAGGTCACGGGTTCCACGTATCGCAGCAGACGGGGGCTGTCACGGCGGTCAGACAGCATTACGCCGATGTTTCCGGGTTTCATGGTTGCACCTTTGCAATGGGGATAACACGACGGGCTTTTGCGTCAGCTACTTTGGCGCGAGTGCCGTGGGCACGGAAACCCACGATAACCGCACGGTTCTGCCGTTGACACAATCCACAGGTCGCACAGGTGATGTCTGGCCGGGTTTGCGCCGGACAAACCACAATACGGCGCCCTGCAGGTGTTGTAGTTTGCTCCGGGGTATCCATCGGCACGATGGCGCAAACGGGTCCGGCGCCGGTGTCCGCTAGTGCATCAGCATGCCCCGCATCGTCGGCCGATAGGTTTACAGTAAAACCCCATTCATTCGCATGCTTGATCCATTCCAGGTTGTCGGCACTTGTATGCTTGTGGGTATAGGTGAATCCACGCCGACCGATATTGGCGCGGACAATCTCACCCAGCGCATGAGCGTCAATGCTTTCGTCTGCGCCGGGAAGATCACCGGCGACATTGTGTCGCCACAAGGTACCATCGGGCAGGGATGCAATGCGCGCCACCAGGTCGGACAATTCCACGCCGCGCATGGGCACTTTGTCCCATACCATGCGAGTGTAAAAATCCTCGGCGTAACAATCCGAACGATAATGTGGGCAGGATGGTGGGCAGGTCTGACGTTCGGAATACGTCACAGGGATAGGTCCGGTTTTGCTGTTAGCGGAAACCGGTACAAAGTGGAAACGCGCAGCTTGTGCTACAGGGGATAGTTTCATGTCATATGCTCCGGGTCAAAAGAAAAGAACGTCGAAGTAGTGAAGCGCGAAAGCTGCGCCGATCAGCCCCAGCACGATGGCACACAGGTAATCAAGGGTGCCGGTCATTTGACAGCCTCAATAGTCCACTCATGCGACCCGGCGTGGGCGTTGAACGTCAATGTGTACTGTTCCATGCCGCGCTGGATGGCGCGGATGGGGTTTTCCGCGATCACGCGGAAGGTGTGACCACGGGCGGACACATCGTAGAAAGTCAACGCACGGGAATACAAAAGCGCAAGAGATGCGCGGGCTTCGCTTTCAGTCATGCTAGAGGCTCCAAGTAGACCCCCAGGGAGCGGGGGCATGGCGCAAGTATACACCATCCACAGCCTTCGCACCTAGGACAAACCCTAAGATGCCCACGTTCCCCCCCTCACGGTGCGAGACCTTCGGCTGCAGGTCACCCAGCATCGCACATAGTAGGTACTGCATTGAGCATGCCCCTGCCCCTAGAGACAGGGCAGCTGATGACACTCTATATAAGGGGATGTGGTGGCGTCGCACCAGGTGGCAGCAACTCACCCGCTCGCCACTGTGCGCGGCATGCGCCAGCATGGGCAGGGTGACCCCGGCGGTCGCGGTTGACCATGTGTTCCCGTGGCGCAGGATCGGGACAGGTGCGTTCTACGTGAACAGGTATCAGTCAATGTGCAAGCCATGCCATTCGCTGAAAAGTGGCCTCGAAGCTAAGGGGATCATTCGAGACTACGTGACAGGCACGGACTACAGCCTGTCTGACTACAGCCAGCAGTGCCCCGGCGCATAAGGCGCCACCCTGCAGGCGCCACCAGCAGGCGCCACGCGCCCCTGAGACCCGGCCAGCATGCCCGACCATGGGCAAGTGTCGCCCTGCGCGTCATTCCGCGACAATCTAGGTGCGTTTAGGCCGGTCTATATGCTCTGTGAGCATGAAAACTTGAAGTTTAGAAACTAAAACATGGGTAAACGGTCTAGGAG
>JACCEC010863175.1_pt1 | contig 21118 bp, 21 predicted proteins | sample 7450121 | NCBI WGS metagenome assembly JACCEC01 (sample SAMN15323455, study PRJNA562643) | freshwater metagenome | isolation source: river surface water | place: USA:Blue River Watershed | collected 2017-08-18 | reverse complement strand
GCCCAGCGCTGCGCCCCGCCCGCGCCCACGCCCTTCAACCCGGATCGACTGAGGGCTGTATACCCCAACGCATCAGAGCGTGATCGTCACTCACCCGCGCATCCACCCAGCGCGACCCCTCGGGGGTCACCTCTTTCTTCCAGAACGGGGCCTGGGTTTTCAGGTAATCCATCAAAAATTCACAGGCCTGAAAACTCTCACCCCGATGGGCCGAGGTCACGGCCACCAGCACGATTTGGTCCTGCGGGTGCAACAGGCCCACGCGGTGAATGACGCGGGCAGCGCGTATGTCAAACCGCGCCTGGGCTTGGTCCATCATGGACTGGATCGATTTCTCGGTCATCCCAGGGTAGTGCTCGAGCTCCAGGCTGGCCACCGCACTGCCATCATTGCGATCGCGTACCGTGCCGACGAAGGCACAAACCGCGCCCACCCCAGCATCGTGCTGGCGCAACCGGGCCACCTCCTCGCCAAGGTCGAAGTCTGCTGTCTGGATCTGCACCGTGAAGCGCATGGTCAGCCTCCTGTGACGGGCGGAAAGAAAGCCACCTCGCAGCCATCCTGCAGCGGCGCCGAGCCTTCACAGAGATCTTGGTTGAGTGCCGCGCGCAAGGCCCGTTGAGCGCCCAACACCTCGGCATATGTCCCGCCTCGGGCCACCAGTTCCTGGCGCAACTCGGCCACCGTCTGGGCCTGGGTCAGCCACTGTTCTTGCCCCACACCCAGGCTTTCACGGATGGAGGCGAAATAGCGCAGCGTGATCTTCATGCCAACCACTCCGACCAGGGAATGAAGTCCACCTCATCGCCCGCACGAATCACGTGGCCTGCCGGGTTGTCGATCACACCATCGGCCCACACCGCTGACGTCAACACGCCCGAACTCTGGTTGGCAAACAACTCGAGTTCACCCGACGCATTGCGTCGAGCGCGCAGGAACTCACGCCGCCGGTCTGCTCGCGGGCCATCGCCCGACACGCGCAATCGCCAACGCGGCGCCTGGACATGGCGTGCGCCCTGCAGGGACAGGATGAACGGACGTACCAGCAACAAGAATGTCACAAAGCTCGAGACCGGGTTGCCCGGCAAGCCAATGAAATGCGCGCTGGGGCCGACTGCCTGTTCGTTGTCGCGACGCACGGAACCGAAGGCAAACGGTTTACCCGGCTTGATGGCCAGGGACCACAGATGCAATTCGCCCAGGGACTGCACCGCGGGCTTGATGTGGTCCTCTTCGCCCACCGACACGCCGCCACTGGTGAGGATGAGGTCATGTTGCAAAGCCGCCTGGTGCAAGGCACGTTGGGTGGCGTCGAATTGATCTGGCACGATTCCCAGATCGGTCACCTCGCAGCCCATGCGCTGCAGCAAGGCGCGAAGAAAAAATCGGTTCGAGTTGTAAATGGCGCCGGGCGGCATGGCCTGGGGCGGTACATCGCCCGGCATGACCAGTTCATCGCCCGTCGACATCAAGGCCACCCGCGGCCGCGCCGCGACGTCCAGATGCGACAAACCGATACTGGCCGCCAGACCCAGGGCCGCCGGGCCCAGGCGATCACCCCGGTGCAACACGGTGGCGCCACGCATGACATCCTCGCCGCTACGACGAATCCATTGCCCCACCTCGGGCACCACGCGACACCGCACATGGGCATCATCCACGGCCTCGCAGTCTTCTTGCATCAGCACGGCATCGGCACCTGGCGGGATAGGAGCACCAGTGAAGATGCGCGCTGCTTCACCCGCACCCACGTCATGCCCCGTGGCACCAGCGGGTATGCGCTGTGTCACGCGCAACACAGTACCGGCCTGGACCACATCCGACGAGCGCACGGCATAACCGTCCATCGAACTGTTGTCGTGCGGGGGCACCTGAAGGGCAGAGACCACGTCCTGTGCCAGCACCCGACCGTCGGCCTCAAAGGTGGACACGGTCTCCTGACGGCCCAGGACGCGCGCATGGGCCAGCAGTTGCGGCAAGGCTTCATCCAGCGTCAACAAGGGCGGGCGGCTCATGCTTCGTCAAAACGGTTGTAGTGAAAACGGTCCTGTTGATCGATCAACCACTGCGCCACGGCAGCCGGATCGTTCAGATCCATCACGGGACGCAGGGTGGGCGACGGCAACTGGTCTGGGCTGTTGGTGACGATGCCCACCACAAAGTCATCATCGGGATACGCGGCGGCCTCGCCCCTCTCATGGCGCCAGACCTCGAGCTTGAGCAAGTCGCTGTGTTTGAAACCCTCGACCAGCACCCAGTCCACGCCGTCATAGAGCTCCGCCAGCATCTGGTGCACCGACAACTCCACCTCGACTTCGAACTCGCGCTGCAAGGCCAAGCGCCGGTTCGAGGCCACCAGCACCTCAAAAGCGCCGGCCTCGCGGTGGCGATAGCTGTCCTTGCCCGGGTGATCGATATCGACACTGTGGCGCGCGTGCTTGATGACCGAAACGCGCAACCCACGGGCGCACATCGCGCGCACCAAGCCTTCCACCAAGGCGGTCTTGCCGGATCCCGAATAGCCCATCACACCAACGACGTTCATGTGCAGTGCTCGACGATGATGGATTTGACACGCTGCACATCCGCGGGCAGCACCAGGACACGGCGCGGCAATTGCTCAATGCCGTTGAACCGCGCCGGACGGTCCGGCTCGCGCCCCAACGCCTCCACCAAGGTGGCCGCGAACTTGATGGGCAGGGCAGTTTCTAGCACGATCATGGGTACACCGGCCTGGAGTTGCTCGCGCGCCACTTTCACGCCATCGGCGGTGTGGGGGTCAATCATCTGCGCATGGCGCGCAAACGTCTCGCGAATGGTCTGCAAGCGTTGGGCATGGTTGCTGCGGCCGCTGACAAAACCAAAACGGGCGAACTGCTGCTGAAAACGTGCATCGCCACTCAAATCAAACATGCCGTCTCGGCTCAGGCGGGGACCGAACAGCTCAGCGGTGAGCGCCGCGTCGCGCCCCAGCAGATCGAACACGAAGCGCTCGAAATTGCTGGCCTTGGAAATATCCATCGACGGGCTGGAGGTTTCGTGGGTGTCGGCGCTGCCGCGCACCCGGTAGACACCGGTGCGGAAAAATTCATCCAGCACATCGTTTTCGTTGGTCGCCACCACCAGACGCTCCACCGGCAATCCCATCATGCGCGCCACATGACCCGCACACACATTGCCAAAGTTACCACTGGGCACCGCAAAGCTCACCCGCTGGGTGTCGGTGTGTGTGGCCTGGAAATAGCCTGCAAAGTAATAGACCACCTGGGCCAGCAACCGCGCCCAGTTGATGGAGTTGACGGTGCCAATGCGGTACCGCCGCTTAAATGCCAGATCATTGGACACGGCTTTGACGATGTCCTGGCAATCATCAAAGACACCTTCGATGGCCAGGTTGTGGATGTTGGCGTCTTGCAGGCTGAACATTTGTGCCTGCTGAAATGGGCTCATGCGCCCATCAGGGCTGGTCATGAACACGCGCACGCCCTGCTTGCCGCGCATGGCGTACTCGGCTGCACTGCCAGTGTCGCCCGACGTGGCGCCCAAGATGTTGAGCTCTTCACCGCGACGCTTGAGTTCGTACTCAAACAAGTGGCCGAGCAACTGCATGGCCATGTCCTTGAACGCCAAGGTGGGGCCGTTGGAGAGGGCTTCGATCAGCAGGCCCGAGTCGAGCTCGCGCACAGGCACGATGGCCTTTGTGCCAAACACCGCTTCGGTGTAGGTGCGCTCACACAGGACACGCAGATCATCAGCAGGAATGTCATCGATGTAGAGCGACAGGATTTCGAACGCCAGGTGCGCATAGCCTTGCTGCCGGTACACACCACGCCAGCGCGCCAGCAGGGAGGCATCGACGTGCGGGTAAGACTCGGGCAGGTACAGGCCGCCATCCGGTGCCAGGCCTTCCAGCAGAATTTCACAGAATCGGCGGCGCTCGGGGTGGCCCCGGGTCGAGAGATAGCGCATCAGTTCAGCTCTTCCTTGCGAATGCGGGTGATCGGTCCCAGCACCGTAGGCAGGCTTTGCATGCGGGCCAGCGCAGCGTCCATCCGCGACTCCACGCAGTCGTGGGTGAGAATGATGAGGTCGGTCTGGTTTTCGCCCTCGCCTGCCTCACGTTGCAACACGGCATCGATGCTGATGTCGGAGTCGGCCAGGATACCCGTCACCTTGGCCAGCACGCCCGCCTGATCGGCCACGCGCAGACGCAGGTAGTAGCTCGTGACCACCTGGGCCATGGGCAGCACGGCCACATCGCTCAGCTCATCAGGCTGGAAAGCCAGGTGAGGCACGCGGTTGAGCGGGTCGGCGGTGTGCAAACGTGTGATGTCCACCAGGTCGGCGATGACGGCGCTGGCGGTGGGTTCGCTGCCGGCGCCTTTGCCGTAGTACAGCGTGGTGCCCACCGCATCGGCCTGCACCATCACCGCATTCATGGCGCCTTCCACATTGGCAATCAGGCGTTTGGACGGCACCAGGCAAGGATGCACGCGCAGCTCCACGCCCGAGGCAACACGCTTGGCAATGCCCAGCAACTTGATGCGGTATCCCAGCTGCTCGGCGTAGCGAATGTCCTGGGCCTCGAGTTTCGTGATGCCCTCCACATGCGCCTTGTCAAACTGCACCGGAATGCCAAACGCAATGGCAGACATGATGGTGGCCTTGTGCGCCGCGTCCACCCCCTCGATGTCAAACGTCGGGTCCGCCTCGGCGTAGCCCAAGGCTTGCGCCTCTTTCAACACGGCATCAAAGGGCAAGCCCTTCTCGCGCATCTCGGAGAGGATGAAGTTGGTGGTGCCGTTGATGATGCCGGCGATCCATTGGATGCGGTTGGCGGTCAGGCCCTCGCGCAATGCCTTGATGATGGGAATGCCGCCGGCCACCGCCGCTTCAAAAGCCACCATCACGCCTCGGCGTCGTGCGGCCTCAAAAATCTCGGTGCCATGCACCGCCAGCAGGGCCTTGTTGGCCGTCACCACATGCTTGCCCGCCTCGATGGCTTCCATCACCAGTTGACGGGCAATGCCATAGCCGCCGATCAACTCGATGACGATGTCGATCTCGGGGTTGGCGATCACCTGCCGTGCGTCGGCCACGACCTGGGTGGCCTCCCCCACGATGCTCTGGGCTCGCGCGGTATCCAGGTCGGCCACCATGGCGATGTGGATGGAGCGACCTGCACGGCGGCGGATCTCTTCCTGGTTGCGGTGCAGCACCTCGAAGGTGCCTCGGCCCACGGTGCCGATGCCCAGCAGGCCAACTTGAATGGGTTTCATGATGCGTGTCGCTTGCGGTAGGTTTCTAGGAATCGTGCGATGCGCGAGATGGCCTCGCGCAAGTCATCTTCATGCGGCAGAAAGACAATGCGGAAATGGTCCGTGCTGGGCCAGTTGAAGCCACTGCCTTGCACCAGCAACACCTTGGTTTCCTGCAACAGTTCGTTGATGAACTGTTGATCGTCCTGAATCGGGTACATCGCGGGATCCAGGCGCGGAAACATGTAGAGCGCCGCACTGGGTTTGACGCAACTCACGCCCGGAATGGCGGTGATGAGTTCATAGGCCAGGTCGCGCTGGCGCCGCAGGCGTCCCCCCTCCTTCACCAGGTCGTTGATGCTCTGGTATCCGCCCAGGGCAGTCTGAATGGCCCACTGGCCCGGCACGTTGGCGCACAAGCGCATGGACGAGAGCATGTTCAGGCCCTCGATGTAGTCGCGGGCCGGCTTCTTGTCGCCCGAGACCACCAGCCAGCCTGCACGGTAGCCACACGAACGGTAGCTTTTGGACAGGGAGTTGAAGGTGAGTGTGAGCACATCGCTGGAAAGCGAGCCAATGGCGGTGTGCTTCACGCCGTCAAACAACACCTTGTCGTACACCTCGTCAGCAAAAATCACCAGGCCGTGCTCACGGGCCAGCGCCACTATGCCCTTGAGCAGTTCGTCCGAGTACAGGGCACCCGTGGGGTTGTTGGGGTTGATGACCACAATGCCCTTGGTGTTGGGTGTGATCTTGGCGCGGATGTCTTTCAAGTCAGGCATCCAGCCGTTCGATTCGTCGCACAGGTAATGCACCGGCGTGCCACCCGACAAGCTCACGGCGGCGGTCCACAGGGGGTAGTCCGGCGCGGGCAACAGCAACTCATCGCCGTCGTTCAGCAAGGCATTGGTGGCCATCACGATCAATTCGCTGGCCCCGTTGCCCAGGTAAATGTCGTCCAGCGTCACGCCCTGGATACCTTGCTGCTGGGTGTAGTGCATCACCGCCTTGCGGGCCGCAAAGATGCCCTTGCTGTCCGAATACGCAGCCGCGTTGGGCAGGTTACGGATCATGTCCTGCTGGATTTCCTCGGGCGCGTCAAAGCCGAACACGGCCAAATTGCCAATGTTGAGCTTGATGATCTTGTGCCCTTCCTCCTCCATCTGGCGTGCGCGATCGAGCACCGGCCCCCGGATGTCGTAGCACACGTTGGCAAGCTTGGCGGATTTTTGAATGGGCTTCAAGGCGTTTCCCTCGGGGCTTTTCAGGTGAAAACCTATAATTTGACCACAGAACATGCCTGGTTTTGGTGCCAGGACTCCCTTTCTCCGCGTCTTTCCTCCCTGTCTTTCGCCCCATCATGAAACTGCAGCCCGACCGCATGGACACCCTGGCCGTGACCGGATATGGACCGGGATGGATTGCCGTCAATGGCGAGCGCCACCAGCACAGCCTGCTCATCACCTCCACAGGCCTGCTGCAACCCTGGCGCCCCACCACCTTTGAAACTCTCGAGCCCGGGGATTTTGCAATGCTCACCGAGCTGGGCGTCGAGCTGGCCGTGTTTGGCAGTGGCTCTCGCCTGCGCTTCATTCCGCCTGCCTGGCAGGCGCCGCTCATGGCCTGTCGCCTGGGTCTGGAGATCATGGACACCCCGGCCGCGTGCCGCACCTACAACATCCTGGCGGGCGAAGGCCGCCCTGTGGCGGCCCTGCTGCTGCTGGAGCCCCTCTGAGCCCCCTGCCCCCCATGCAGCCCGTTGGGCGGTCGGGCGGTCGTGGTCACCCCGGGATTAGGTTAAAATGCGGGATTGCCAAAACGTAGCCCGCCTGTCACGGTGCACGGCGCTGCGCAGGCCTCTCACACTCGAACCTAGAAGTCCCATGGCGATCGTTGTCAACAAACCCATCCCTGAATTTGAAGCCAGCGCCACGGGCGGCCTCAAAGTCACCCAGCACTCCAACCACGGCAAAACCCTGGTTCTGTACTTCTACCCCAAGGACAACACCCCCGGCTGCACCACCGAGGCCATGCAGTTCCGTGACAAGTACAAAGACTTCGTCAAGGCGGGAGCCGTGGTGTTTGGCGTCTCGCGCGACAACATGAAATCGCACGACGACTTCAAGACCAAGCTGGAATTGCCCTTCGAACTGATCGCTGACACCGAGGAAAAAATGTGTCACATGTTCGGCGTGGTCAAGAACAAGATCATGTACGGCAAGAAAGTCAAGGGCATCGAGCGCAGCACCTTTCTGATCGGTCCCGACGGCGTGTTGCGTCAGGAGTGGCGTGGCCTGAAAGTACCGGGCCATGTGGACGAGGTGCTCAAGGCCGTGAAAGACCTCAAAAAAGCCACCGCTGCCGCCTGACGACCGGCAGACCGTCATTGACCTGTGATGAACAGGCGTTATGATGGTTTCATGCTTTTGGTTCTTGCACCGCAAGTCGTCCGCCTCTTCAGTCAAAGCCGCCCGCGCAGCAGGGCGGCTTTTTCTTGGGCCCATGGCCTTGCTGCCTGTTTTCAGACAGCCCCCGTTTGTTTCATTGATGGCTGAACTCCATGCCCTTACCCCCCGCCCCCTCCAAACGTGCCGCTCTGCTTCGAGAGGATGAACTCAGCAGCCCCGCCCGCAGCGCCTCCCCGAGCCGAAAATCGGCCACCCGCACGATAGAAGATCCGGCACCAGAAAAACCCCAGGCCCTGGACTTGTTCGAACGCTGGGGCGGCGATATCCCCGAGGTCGAGCGGGAACTCGACACCCTCCCCACCTCGGGTGCAAGCTCGGCCAAGGCAGGCACCTCCGTGCGCAGTGGTCGTGCCAGCCCTTCGGGCAACAAGGGCGCCAAACGAAGCCAGGGGACCGTGGCCGGCAAGCGCCTGCGCACCGTCGGCCCCACCAAGTTGTTCGTGCTGGACACCAACGTGCTGATGCACGACCCCATGTCCCTCTTCCGCTTTGAGGAACACGACATCTTCTTGCCCATGATCGTGCTGGAGGAACTCGACAGCAACAAGAAAGGCATGACCGAGGTGGCGCGCAATGCTCGCCAGGCCAGCCGCATGCTCGATGCGTTGGCGGCCGCGCAAGGGGCCGACATTGCCCAGGGGCTGTCGCTCGACAGCACTGGCCATCTGGATGGCGGCGGTCGCCTCTACTTCCAGACCCAGGCCATCGACCAGAAGCTGCCACTCAGCCTGCCCCAAGGCAAGGCTGACAACCAGATTCTGGGCGTGGTGCAGTCACTGCGGGACCAACATGCCCCGCGTGAAGTGGCCCTGGTGTCCAAGGACATCAACATGCGCATCAAGGCGCGTGCCCTGGGTCTGCACGCCGAGGACTATCAAAACGACAAGACGCTGGAGGATGGCGACCTGCTGTACTCCGGCGCTATGGCCCTGCCCACCGACTTCTGGATTCGCCACGGCAAGACGGTGGAGAGCTGGCAGTCCGGCAGCCACACCTTCTATCGGCTGTCAGGCCCCATCGTGCCCAGCCTGCACATCAACCAGTTTGTATTCTTCGAGGCGCCGGGCGAGCCCAGCCTGTACGCACGCGTGACCGAAATTCGCGGCAAGACGGTGGTGCTCAAAACCCTCAAGGAATTCAACCACCTGAAAAACGCCATCTGGGGCGTGACCGCCCGCAACCGCGAGCAGAACTTCGCGCTCAATTTGCTGATGGACCCGGAAATCGATTTCGTCACCCTGGCCGGCACCGCCGGCACCGGCAAGACGCTGCTGGCCCTGGCCGCAGGCCTGACCCAGGTGCTGGATGACCGTCGCTACACCGAGATCATCATGACCCGCGCCACGGTGAGCGTGGGCGAGGACATCGGTTTCCTGCCGGGCACCGAGGAAGAAAAAATGGGTCCCTGGATGGGCGCCCTGGACGACAACCTGGAAGTGCTGGCCAAGACCGAGACCAGCGCCGGTGAGTGGGGGCGCGCTGCCACCAACGAACTCATCCGCAGCCGCATCAAAATCAAGAGCATGAACTTCATGCGCGGGCGCACCTTCATGAACAAGTACGTCATCATCGACGAGGCGCAAAACCTCACGCCCAAGCAGATGAAGACCCTGATCACCCGAGCCGGCCCGGGCACCAAGATCATCTGCATGGGCAACCTGGCGCAGATCGACACGCCCTACCTCACCGAAGGGTCATCGGGCCTGACGTTTGCGGTCGACAAGTTCAAGGGCTGGCCGCACGGTGGGCACATCATGTTGGCCCGAGGCGAGCGATCACGCCTGGCGGACTTTGCCAGCGAGGCGCTGTGAGATGACGCTAGGCGCTGCCACCTGAGGCTCGCTCGGCGACCCTCGGTCCGTCAGGCTGCGGTCGTCAATAGTCTGCGCCGCCGGAGGCCAGCGACTCGAATTTGGTGATGGGCTTGAGGAAGGCCAGCTTGATGGTGCCGGTGGGGCCGTTACGTTGCTTGCCGATGATGACCTCGGCCACGCCCGGCTCTTTGCTGTCCTTGTTGTAGTAGTCGTCGCGGTAGATGAACATGATGACGTCGGCATCCTGTTCGATGGCGCCAGATTCACGCAAGTCGCTCATCATGGGACGCTTGTCCGTGCGTTGCTCGACGCTGCGGTTGAGCTGCGAGAGCGCAATCACCGGGCACTGCAACTCCTTGGCCAGCATCTTCAAGCCGCGCGAGATTTCACCCAGCTCGGTGGCGCGGTTGTCGCTGCCATCGCTGGAGCTGCCCGACATCAGCTGCAAGTAGTCCACCACGATCAGTCCCAACTTGCCGCACTGGCGCGAGAGGCGACGGGCATTGGCACGCAGCTCGCTGGGCGTGAGGCCTGGTGTTTCATCGATGTGCAGCGACACATTGCGCAGCTTCTCGATGGCTTCGGTCAGTCGAGGCCACTCATCATCACTCAACTTGCCGGTACGCAGATGCCCTTGGTCGATGCGGCCAATGGAGCCGACGATACGCACCGCTAATTGAGACGCCCCCATTTCCATGGAAAACACGGCGACTGGCAAGCCCTCTTGCACCGCCACATTTTCGGCAATGTTGATCGCCAGTGCGGTCTTGCCCATCGAGGGACGCGCCGCCAGCACGATCAGGTCACCGGGTTGCATGCCCGAGGTCATGCGGTCAAAGTCATGAAAGCCCGTGGGCACGCCGGTGATGTCATTCGGGTTTTGCGACATCTCCTCCACACGGTCGAGCAGCTCCACCACCAGCGAGTTCATCGACTGGAAGCCCTGCTTCATGCGCGAGCCTTCCTCGCCGATGTGGAAGATTTTCTGCTCGGCCTCATCCAGAATCTGCGCCACCGGCCGTCCCTTGGGACTGAAAGCGGTGGTGGCAATCTCGTCGCTGGCCGTCACCAGCTTGCGCAGGATGGCGCGCTCACGCACGATCTCGCCGTAGCGGCGGATGTTGCTGGCGCTGGGCACGTACTGCGCCAGGGAGTTCAGATAGGCCAGGCCGCCCACCTCGTCCGCCTTGCCCAGGCTTTGCAGGTGTTCGAACACCGTGATGACGTCCGCAGGACGGCTGCTGTTGATCAGGGCCGCAACGGCCGCGAACACCAGGCGGTGTTCGTAACGGTAAAAATCCGAATCGGTGACCAGATCGCCCACGCGATCCCAGGCGCTGTTGTCCAGCAACAGCCCGCCCAGCACGCTGGACTCGGCTTCGAGCGAGTGCGGCGGTATGCGCAGTTGCGCGACCTGTTGATCAGGATAGGTGTCTTCCTCGAAGCTGGGCAATACCGCTGACATGGGGTTCCTTGAAAGCGTCAATCCTACGGGCTTATGTGCGCCAAGTCACCGGATAAGTCTGTGGATAAGTCGTTGATTGTGGGTGGGTAAGTCGGCTCCTCGCCGACGCCCCTATCAGGCCCAGGCACGCCCAAAAAAAAGCCGCCTCCGAAGAAGCGGCTTGGGGCGACAGCACCCACAGGTGCTGCGCAACGATCAGGCCGTTTCGCCGTAGACCGACACGTTGATGTCCACCACCACATCGGTGTGCAGAGCGACGCTCACGGAAGAGTCACCGACCAGCTTGATCGGGCCTGTGGGCATGCGCACTTGGGCCTTGACCACGGGGAACCCCATCTTGCCGAGTTCTTCAGCAATGTCGAAGTTGGTGACCGAGCCAAACAGACGGCCGTCCACGCCGGCCTTTTGGGTCAGCTTGACGGTGGCGCCGTTGAGCTTCTCGCCCTGGGCTTGTGCCGCCGAGAGTTTGTCAGCAGCCGCTTTTTCGAGTTCGGCGCGGCGAGCTTCGAATTCCTTGATCGCGGTGTCGGTGGCGCGACGGGCGCGGCCAGACGGAATCAGGAAGTTGCGAGCGTAGCCGTCCTTGACACGAACGACTTCACCGAGATTTCCGAGGTTGACAACCTTGTCGAGCAGAATGATTTGCATGGATGTTCTCCTCAGATCTTGTGCTGGTCGCTGTACGGCAACATGGCCAGGAAGCGAGCGCGCTTGATGGCGGTGTTGAGCTGGCGCTGGTAGATGGCACGGGTGCCCGTCAGACGCGCGGGGATGATCTTGCCGTTTTCGGCGATGAAGTCGCGCAGGGTGTCGACATCTTTGTAGTCGATTTCCTCAACGTGGGCCACCGTGAAACGGCAGAAACGCTTGCGCTTGAACAGCAGCGATTGGGTGTTGCGCTTGGGACGCTTGTCCTTGTTGAATTTTTTAAACGTGGCCATGGTGTGGGCCTCCTATGAAATGTGCTGAAACTCTTGCAAATGAAAGACGACGCCTTTGCCGTTGCGCGGGGTCGCCAAAAAGCCTAGAAACCGCAGTGTGTGGTCAAGAGGTTGCCGGTCGAGTCGTTCGGCCAGCGTGCCCAGGGCGATCGTCTTGAGACTGGCTTTCACCTGTCGGGGTTCTCCGGCTTCGTCGACCAGGGACTCGTGTTCGAGTCTCAGGTCCAAGGCGGGCAATCCGGCCGGTGTGTACCGCAGCGCAGTGCGCTCTGCAATACGGGCTGTCAGGACAACGCGATTGACACCCTCTGGGGTCACGTCACTCAGGCTTGCTGCATCTCGGATTGCTGGGCCTTGCGGGCCTCTTCGCGCTCAACCGTCTTCATCATCAGGGAAGGACCGGTCTCGGCCTTCTTCTTTTGCACGGTGAGGTGACGCAGCACGGCGTCGTTGAAGCGGAACGCGTGCTCGAGTTCGGCCATGATGGCTTGGTCGGCTTCAATGTTCAGGCACAGGTAGTGGGCCTTGGCCAGCTTGTTGATCATGTAGGCCAGTTGACGGCGGCCCCAATCTTCAACACGGTGCACGGCACCACCGGCGGTGGTGATCATGCTCTTGTAGCGCTCGAGCATGGCAGGAACCTGCTCGCTCTGATCGGGATGGATCAGCAGGATGATTTCGTAATGACGCATGGACTCTCCTTGTGGATGAAGCCGCCCCCAGCGTCTGTCGGGGTACAGCAAGGTGAAAAGCCCACGATTATAGCCTTACCCACGGCCCGGCCTGAGCCAGCTGAACAACACCCCGCACAACAGCCCGGCGGGCACCCCAAAGACCCCCGCACTGAAGGGCTCCAGCCCCAGCCAAAGAGTCTGCTCGGGCATGAGCCCAAAATATTTTTGTACACCGTGATAATTAATCACAATGTAGTACAAAGAAACACCCATGCCCGCCACCATGGCAGCGAGTGCGCCCGTGCGGCTCATGCCGGACCAGTGCAAGCCCAGCAGCAACACCGGAAAGAAGGTGGACGCGGCCAGTGAGAATGCACAGGCCACCCAGAACAGAATGTCGACAGGTTGGTTGGTGGCCAACCAGGTCGCCGTCAAGGCCACCAGCATCAGCAACACCTTGGAGAGCATGACCTGCCGCACCGCGGTGGCCTCGGGCTTGACGGTCTGGAAATACAAATCGTGCGACAGGGTATTGGCGATGGTCAGCAGCAGACCATCGGCCGTCGAGAGCGCTGCAGCCAACGCGCCCGCCGCAATCAGACCCGTGAACACGGGTGAGATACGCATGATGTCGGGTACGGCCAGCATCAAGTAGTCGTTGGCGATGCGAATGTCGCCAAACTGCACGATGCCATCTCGATTCCAGTCACTGAGATACAGCAAAGGCAAGCGCCGCAACTTGAGTTGTTCAGCCCAGTCCGGCAACTGATCAAGCCGAGCGCCCACCAATTCGGTCAAGACAGAGTGCTTGAGCATCACCGCCAGTGAGGAGGCGCACAGGTACACGGCCGCAATGAACAGCAGCGCCCACACCAGCGACAGCTCGGCTTGCCGTGGACTGGGCGCCGAGAAAGAACGCACAAGGATGTGCGGCAAGGCCGCGCTGCCCAGCATCAGACAAAACACCAGGGCCAAGGTGTTGAACAGCCCTCGGTCAGCACCCGGGGTGTGCAAGCCCTTGAAGCCCACGGGGCGGCTCATGACTTGCTGGATGCGGTCTCGCTCCTGTCGCCACGCCTCCACCATGCGCTCTTCGCCAATGTCGCGCCAGGCAGGGTTGGATTCCAAGCGCTGGATTTCGCCCAGCGATGCGTTGTCTGCCTTCAGGCGGGCCAGCTGGCGGGCCAGGGACTGCCGCTCCACTTCGCGCGCACCGAGGGGGTCGGCTATCTTTTCGTTCAGATGCCGCAAACGCTGCTCCATCGCCAGGGTGGTGGTGTGCTCTTCGGTGTCCAGCGCGATCTGTTGTGCACGCTCGTTGACCTTCAGCATGTCCTGCCAGGCCGCCGCCGGAACCACGGGATGACCTTGTTCGCGCCACGACACCGCCACCGCCAGCGCCACCATGGAAGACACGATGACCACGCATTGCACCACCTGGGTCCAGGTGATGGCACGCATTCCCCCCAGGAAGGAGCACAACAAGACGCCCCCCAGCGCCAGAAACATGCCGAGCTCAAAGGTCAGGCCAGACAGCATGGACGCGACCAGACCAATGCCGTAGATCTGTGCCACCAGGTAAATGCTGGAACACAGGATGGCTCCCCAGGCGCTGAACCAACGCACGGCCGTGCTGCCAAACAAGTTGCCCAACATGTCGGGGATGGTGATGGCCCGCGACTGCTGGAGTTTGCCAGCGAACAAGAAGCAGAGCAGGCAAAAGCCGCCCGTCCAACCCAGCACATAGGCCAGCCCGCCCGCGTGAAAGCCGTCCCCGATGTAGCCCTCGTTGAGCAGCAGTCCGGTCAGCCCGATGAAACTGGCCGCCGACATCCAGTCCGCGGCCGTGGCCATGCCATTGAACGGGGCCGTGATGCGCCGTCCTGCGACGAAATATTCTTCTGGCTGCGTGGTGCGGCAGACCATACCGATCACCGCATAGCCCCCAATGGACACCAGCAGGAAGAAGGCGTTGATGTACCCCTTGGAGACGCCCATCAAATCTGCCAGCCACAGGCTGAGCGACAAGCCGACCACGCCCAGCAAACCGGCCAGCACCAGCCACCAGCGCCTAAGCATCGTCACCCTCGTCGGCTCGTCGATGCGCCACCCACCAGGCCAGCGCCACGTAACACAAGGGAATGGCCTGGGTCACCAGCAGGTAGTGCCACTCGGTGCGCTCGGGCCACCACCAGGCGCCACACAACCCCGTCACGGTGATGAGCACCAGCAACACCACACCGACGCGTGCCCGCAGTCGAGCGCGCGTGTGATCGGGTGCAGGATCAGGCTGCGTCATGTGAAGAAACGATCAGGTCGCCAGCATCTTCCAGGTTTGCACCACGCTGTCAGGGTTGAGCGAAATCGAAGCGATGCCCGCATCACACAGCCAGCGAGCAAAGTCGGGGTGGTCGCTGGGTCCTTGTCCGCAAATGCCGACATATTTCCCCTGCGCGAGACAGGCGTCGATGGCCTTGCGCAACATGGCCTGCACGGCCGGGTCACGCTCATCAAAATCCGCGGCCAGCAAGTCCAGGCCCGAGTCGCGGTCCAGCCCGAGCGTGAGCTGGGTGAGATCGTTGGAGCCAATCGAGAAGCCATCGAAGAACTGCAGGAACTGTTCGGCCAGGATGGCGTTGCTGGGCACCTCGCACATCATGATCACTTTCAGGTCGTTCTCGCCACGGCGCAGTCCGTGATGCGCCAACAGCGCCGTCACCCGTTCGGCTTGCCCCAGGGTGCGCACAAAAGGCACCATGACCTGCACATTGGTCAGGCCCATCTCGCCGCGCACGCGGCACAGGGCCTCGCACTCCATGGCAAAGGCTTCACCGAAGTCGCTGCTCAGGTAACGGGCGGCGCCTCGAAAGCCCAGCATCGGGTTTTCTTCCTCGGGTTCGTAGCGACTGCCCCCGATGAGTTTGCGGTACTCGTTCGATTTGAAATCGGACAAACGCACGATGACGGGCTTGGGCCAGAACGCAGCAGCGATGGTGGCGATGCCTTCGGCCACCTTGTCCACGTAAAAGGCACGCGGAGAGGCGTGACCACGCGCCACCGACTCCACCGCCTTCTTCAGGTCGGCGTCCACCGCCGGGTAGTCCAGGATGGCCTTGGGGTGCACGCCGATGTTGTTGTTGATGATGAACTCCAACCGCGCCAGTCCGACGCCCTCGTTGGGCAGCTGCGCAAAATCAAACGCGAGCTGCGGGTTGCCCACGTTCATCATGATCTTGGTCGGAATCTTGGGCATGGTGCCGCGTTCGACCTCGGTCACCTCGGTTTCCAGCAGACCGTCGTAGATGTGTCCTGTGTCGCCCTCGGCGCAACTCACCGTCACCAGCAGGCCATCGCTCAACTTCTCGGTGGCGTCGCCGCAGCCCACCACGGCAGGAATGCCCAGCTCGCGCGCGATGATGGCCGCGTGGCAGGTACGACCGCCCCGGTTGGTCACAATGGCACTGGCGCGTTTCATCACCGGCTCCCAGTTCGGGTCGGTCATGTCGGTCACCAGCACGTCACCAGGCTGCACCCGGTCCATCTCGCTGATGTTGTGCACCAGACGCACCGGACCGGCTCCGATCTTTTGCCCGATGGCACGGCCCTCGGCCAGCACGGCACCGCGGGCCTTGAGGGTGAAGCGCTGCTCGGCCTGCCCCTTTTGCTGGCTCTTGACCGTCTCGGGCCGGGCCTGCAGGATGTACAGCTGACCGTCAAGTCCGTCCTTGCCCCACTCGATGTCCATCGGACGGCCGTAATGCGCTTCGATGATGAGGGCGTAACTCGCCAGTTGTTCCACGTCGGCGTCGGTCAGCGAATAGCGGTTGCGCTGCTCGGTGGGCACCTCGATGGTTTTGACCAGGCGGCTGCCGGCGGCGCGGTCGGCCTCGGAGGCGAACACCATCTGGATCATCTTGGAGCCCAGGTTGCGGCGAATGAGGGCACGCTTGCCGGCCTGCAACATGGGCTTGTGCACATAGAACTCGTCGGGGTTGACCGCCCCTTGCACCACGGTTTCGCCCAGCCCGTAGCTGGAGGTGATGAACACCACGTCTTCAAACCCCGATTCGGTGTCGAGCGTGAACATCACGCCAGCCGCCCCGAGGTCAGAGCGCACCATGCGCTGCACGCCAGCCGACAAGGCCACATCGGCGTGGGCAAAACCCTTGTGCACGCGGTAGCTGATGGCGCGGTCGTTGTAGAGCGAGGCAAACACCTCTTTCATTTTGTGCAGCACCTGGTCGATGCCCACCACATTGAGGAAGGTTTCCTGCTGACCGGCAAAGGAGGCATCGGGCAGATCCTCGGCGGTGGCGGAGGAACGCACGGCAAAGGAGGCCTGGGGCTGACCTGCGCTTAGCTCGGCGTAGGCGACCCGGATGGCTTGCTCGAGATCGGCGGGAAAGGGCTGGGCCTCGACCCAGGCACGAATCTCGGCTCCGGTTTCGGCCAGCGCACGCACATCCTCGGTGTTCAGGCTGGAGAGGCGCGACTGGATGCGGTCGCTCAGGCCGCCATGCTGGAGAAATTCGCGAAACGCGTGGGCGGTGGTGGCAAAACCGGTGGGCACTCGCACGCCCTGGGGCAGTTGCGAAATCATCTCGCCGAGGCTGGCGTTTTTACCGCCCACCGCCTCGACGTCGGACATTCTCAGGTGCTCAAACGGTACGACCAGGGCGGTCGGGCTAAAGCGTGCAGACATGGGGAAGCTCCAGAAGTTAAAAACGGTCTGGCGTGCCGGGGTTGGAGCACAGGGCTGCAGGCAGCCCGCCCGGGCACACGCACGCCCACCCTCTGGCAGGTTGCCAGCATCAGCAGCAGAGGCAGCAGGGTCAGCATGGAGAAATTCGGATAATGGCTGGATTGTAGAGGGCCAGCCCGCCCCATGCCGGGCCTGCCACAGGATTTCGACTCTGGACGCTTTCATGCCCCAACGCACGGTTTTTTTCATTTCGGATGGCACCGGCATCACCGCCGAGACGTTTGGCAACGCCATCCTGGCCCAGTTCGAGATGCGGCCACGCCATATCCGGCTGCCTTTCATCGATTCTGTGGACAAGGCTCACCAGGCGGTCCGGCAAATCAACCACACCGCCGAGGTGGAGGGCCATCGCCCTATCGTCTTCACCACGCTGGTCAACGAGGAGGTGCTGGGCGTCATCCAGCAAGGTTGCAAGGGCATGCTGCTGGACATGTTCGGCACCTTTGTGAACCCGCTGGAACAGGAGTTGGGCATCACGTCCAACCACCGCATCGGCCGGTTTTCAGACGTCAGTAAGAGCCAGGAATACCATGACCGGATTGAAGCCATCAACTTCAGCCTGGCACACGATGACGGACAACTCAACCGCGATCTGGAGCTGTCGGACGTCATCCTGATCGGGGTCAGTCGCAGTGGCAAAACCCCCACCAGCCTGTACCTGGCGATGCAATATGGCCTGAAGGCAGCCAACTACCCGCTCATCCCCGAGGACTTTGATCGCAAGCAGCTGCCCCCGGCGCTGGTCCCGCACCTCAAGAAAATCTTCGGCCTCACGATCCTGCCCGATCGTCTGAGCGAGATACGCAACGAGCGGCGGCCGAATTCACGTTACGCCAGCCTGGCAAACTGCCGCCACGAGGTGAGCGAGGCCGAGGCCATGATGCGCCGCTCGGGCATCCGGTGGCTCTCGACCACCACCAAAAGCATCGAGGAAATCGCCACCACCATCCTGCAGGAAATCCGGCCGGAACGTCTGACGTACTGAGTCACGCCCCGTCAGCACGACGAGGCGTGGCAACCTGGCATCAGCCCAGCGCGGCGATACCGGCCTTGGCGATCTGCGCGTCCTCGATCGACTTCACGCCACTGACGCCCACGGCACCGATCACCTGACCGTCCTTGAGAATGGGCACGCCACCCTCCAGCAAGCCCTCGATGGTGGGCGCGGTGATGAAGGCATAGCGGCCGTTGTTGATGATGTCTTCGTAGACCTTGGTTTCGCGGCGGCCGGTGGCGGCGGTGTGGGCCTTGGCCGGGGCAATATGAGCCGAGATCGGTGCGGCGCCATCCAGACGCTGCAGCCACAGCAGGTGCCCCCCATCGTCAACGATGGCGATCGTGACCGCCCAGTGGTTGCGCAAGGCCTCGGCCTCGGCGGCAGCGGCGATGGCTTTCAGGTCGGACAGTTCGAGGACAGCTTTGGTTTTCATGGGACAAGCACCTTGTAAAAGTGGGGGTTTTAAGGCGCATTGTAGGAAGATCAGGAATCCCCCTACAATAACTTTTGGCTTCATTCATCTTTACAAGGAGTGACAGATGAGCGATCAGATGCAAACTTTCGATTACGGCTATGCACCGACCAGTGCGGCTGAGCGCAACCGGGTGCTTCGCAACACCTATGTGTTGCTGGCTTTGAGCATGATCCCCACGGTGCTAGGCGCCTGGATTGGCGTGGCCTCCGGCCTCACCCTGGCCCTGAGCGGCGGCCTGGGCCTGGTGGTGTTCCTGGCTGGCGCTTTCGGCTTCATCTACGCCATCGAGAAAACCAAGGAGTCGGCTGCCGGCGTGTGGGTGCTGTTGGGCTTCACCTTCTTCATGGGACTCATGCTCTCGCGCATGATTGCCATGGTGCTGGGCTTCAAGAACGGTGCCGAGTTGGTCATGACGGCCTTTGGCGGTACCGCTGGTGTGTTCTTTGCCATGGCCAGCCTGGCCACCGTCATCAAGCGGGACCTCTCGGGCATGGGCAAATGGCTCTTCGTCGGTGCCATCGTGTTGATGGTGGGCGGCATCATCAACGTGTTCGTCGGCTCCACCGCCGGCATGATGGCCCTCTCCATGCTGGCTATTGGCATCTTCAGCGCCTACATGCTCTACGACGTCAAGCAGATCATCGACGGTGGCGAGACCAACTACATCAGCGCCACGCTGGCCCTGTACCTGGACATCATCAACGTGTTCCAGAGCCTGCTGGCCCTGTTGGGCATCATGGGTGGCGAGAAGGACTGATCCTTCCCCTCTCCTGCACCAGGGGCCCTCTCGGGCCCCTTTTTATTTCCTGTCAGGCCAGCGTGAAAACGGCCAGGCTCTCCACGTGCGCGGTGTGCGGGAACATGTTCACCACCCCCGCGCTGTCACACCGATACCCTGCTTGGTGCACCAGCAGGCCAGCATCGCGCGCCAGCGTGGCCGGGTTGCAGCTGACATAGACGATTCGCTTGGGTGGCGTCCAGCCCTGGCGCAATTCAGGTGTCTGGTGCAAGTCCGCCAAGGCCTTGACCAAGGCAAAGGCCCCTTCACGAGGGGGATCGACCAGCCACTTGTCAGCCACACCGTCCTGGCACAACCGCTCGGGCGTCATCTCGAACAAGTTGCGGGCAACAAAACGTGTGGGGGCCAAGGACGAGGCGCCCTCGCGCAGGCGCAAAGACTGGTTGTGCGCCAGGTTTTCAGCTGACCGCTGCACCAGGGCCTCACTGCCCTCGATCCCCAGCACCTCGCGAGCCTGGGTAGCCAGTGGCAGCGTGAAATTGCCCAGACCACAGAACCAGTCGATCACCCGTTCCTGCGGTTGCACCTGCAACAGACGCACGGCACGCCCCACCAGCACCCGGTTGATGTGTGGATTGACCTGGGTGAAGTCGGTCGGCAGAAACGGCATGTGGATGCCAAACTCGGACAAGGCATAGGAGAGCCCGGGTGTCGTGGCACCGTCCGTGGGCAACAGGTGCACGGTGTTGGGTCCCTTGGGTTGCAACCACCATTGCACCTGGTGCTGCAGCGCGAAATCGCGCAACCGTTGCTGGTCAGACTCACTCAAAGGCTCCAGATGCCTGAGCACCAGGGCCACCACCGAATCACCACACGCCAGTTCAATTTGCGGACAGGTCTCACGGGCCTGCAGGCTGCCGATCAGTTCACGCAAGGGGATCAGCAAGGCCTCCACCTGCGGCGGCAAGACCGGGCAGTGCGTCATGTCCGCCACATAGCGGCTCTTGCGTTCATGAAAGCCCACCAGCACCGTGCCCTTCTTGTGCACATAGCGCACCGACAGGCGCGCGCGGTAGCGGTAGCCCCAGTCGGGCCCCTGGATGGGGCGCAACAGCGTTTGCGCCTTGACCTTGCCCAGGTGCCAGAGGTTGTCTTCCAGCACACGCTGCTTGATGGCGAGTTGGGCGCTGGGGTGCAGGTGTTGCATCTTGCAGCCACCACAGGCCCCGGCCTGCAGGCCAAAGTGCGGACACGCCGGTTGCACGCGTTGTGAGGACTCGCGATGCAGCACCTTGAGGATACCGGCCTCCCACTGGTTTTTCTTGCGGTGCACGTGCACCTCCACCACCTCGAACGGTAGCGCGCCTTCGACAAAGACCACCTTGCCGTCGGGGCGGTGCGCCACCCCCTGTGCATCCAGGTCGAGCGATTCGATGGTAAGGGCCTGTTCAGGCCAAGCAGGAGTGTCAGACATGGTCGGGGGTTGGGGGTTCAGGCCAGGCGGCCAGGTAATCATGCCAGTGGG
>JACCEC011789100.1_pt1 | contig 21132 bp, 20 predicted proteins | sample 7450121 | NCBI WGS metagenome assembly JACCEC01 (sample SAMN15323455, study PRJNA562643) | freshwater metagenome | isolation source: river surface water | place: USA:Blue River Watershed | collected 2017-08-18 | reverse complement strand
TCGTCGATTTCGTCAGCGGCGAAGACAGGCTGTACCTGAGCCGCAGGATTTTTGGTCCGGCGCACGCCGGTGCGCTCGCGGAAGAGGCACTGACCATCGGATGGGAGGCCGAAGGCGCGGCGACGCGCATCGTGTTTGATGCCGACACGGCAAAGCTGCATTTCGATCGGGATGGCGCCGGCGGCGTGGCCGCCGTGCCGTTTGCGGTGCTGTCCGGCGTCAGCACCATGCTGGCGGACGATTTCCTGATGTACTGACACAGTCCGGATCACCATCGATCCGGACTGCCGGGGAGGCGTTACTCTTCCTTCATTGCCGCTGCAATGCGCTTGGTCAGCGGATGCAGCAGGTAGGTTAGCAGCGAGCGTTCGCCGGTCTTGATCAGCACTTCGGCCGTCATGCCGGGCTGCAGGTGATGGTCGCCGAGTTTCTTCAGGCCTTCGGGCGTCAGGCTGACGCGCGCGAGGTAGTACGAGACCGTACCGCCCGGCGTCTGTTCGGACACGACATCGCTCGAGATGGAGTTGATCATGCCATCGACTACGAGCTGCGGCGTGCGGGCGAACGCAGAGAAGCGCACGGCCACCGGATCATTGGCGCTGACGCGGTCGATCACCTGGGTCGGTATCCGCGCTTCCAGCACCACGCCTTCGTCATTCGGAACGATGTCCATCAGTTTCTGGCCGGGGCTGGCGACGCCACCGATCGAGGCAACAGCGAGGCCGACGACCTGACCGTCGACCGGGGCCTTGATCTTCACGCGTCCGAGTTCGGCCGTGATCGCGTCAAGCTTCTCGCGGCCTGCCTGCACGTCGCGACGCACATCGGCCAGCTGCGACGCGACTTCTTTTGCACCATCGGTCAGTCGTTGTGCCTTGCGTAATTTGATTTCGGCGATTGTGCGCTCGGTGCGTGCTTTCGACGCATTCAATTCGGCTTGCACCGCGCTCAGTTCTGCCTGAGATTGCTCCAGCGTCAGCACCTGATTGCGCGGCACGTAGCCGTCAGCCGCGAGTTCTGCCATGTTCTTCAGCTGCTCGCCCTGCTTCTGCGCCTGCAGCTTACGGTTTTCCAGCTGCAGCCGGATGCCGGCCAGCGTCGCTTCCTGCCCGGCGATGGACTCGTCGAACGCGGCCAGTTCGCTGCGCAGCGACGCACGGCGCGAATGGAACAGGTCGGTCTGCGTGATGATGTGCTGCTTGATCACCGGATCATCGCTGGCGGCCAGAAGGTCCTTGTGGAAGTTGATGCTGTCGCGGCGCTCGAGTTCGGCCAGCAGCCGGCTTTCGGCGGCGCGCTGCGCCATGTAGTTCTGGCGCACAGACTCGAAGGACGCGCGGGTCGCACCGTCGTCGAGTTCGACCAGCGTGTCGCCGGCCTTCACACGCTGGCCTTCGCGCACGGCCACCTGGCGGATGATGCCGCCGGATTGGTGCTGGATGGTCTTGCGCTTGGTGTCAATGGTGACCGACGCGGCAGCAGGTACGCCTTCGTCGAGCGGCGCATAAGCGGCCCACGCGAGGAAGCCGCCGAAGCCGATGACCAGTGCAATGAAACCAAGCCGTATCGTCGAGCGGGTGTCGGTGGGCATGTCCGGCGTCAGCTCGACCACGTTGGTGGCGTCGCTGACATCCTGCTTCGAGAGCCGGAGCGAGTTGTTGTTCATGTTGTTTTTCCTTGTCAGCTGGCGGCGGGTGCCTGGGCAATCTGCCCGGAGGTGCCGCCGATGTCGAATTTTCCAAATTGGGCAATGCGTCCGTCGGCCATCACGACGACGCGGTCGGCGAGCGTCAGCAGGTTGCGCTGGTGCAGGACCATGAAAACGGTCTTGCCTGCCGCCTTCAGGTCGCCAATCGCGCGGGCCAGTGCGGCTTCACCAATGTCGTCAAGGTTGGCATTGGGCTCGTCGAGCACGACGAGATCCGGTGCGCCATAAATGGCGCGCGCCAGAGCAAGCCGTTGCCGCTGGCCGCCGGACAGCAGCCGGCCGGCTTGTCCGACCGGGGTGTCATAGCCTTGCGGCAGGCGCAGGATCATGTCGTGGATGTCCGCGCGGCGTGCGGCATCAATCACGGCTTCGGAATCCACCTCGGCGAAGCGGCAGATGTTCTCGGCGACAGAGCCCTCGAACAGTTCGATGTCCTGCGGCAGGTAGCCGATGTGCGGGCCGAGTTCATCGCGCGACCAGTCGCGCAGGTCGACGCCGTCGAGCAGCACTTGTCCCGTAATGTGCGGCCAGATGCCGATCAGGCAGCGTGCAAACGTCGATTTGCCCGCCCCCGAGGGGCCGACGATGCCGATCACTTCGCCCGCTTCAAAGCGGATGTCGATCTTGTCGAGGATGGGCGCCTTGCGCTGCGGCGCGCTGGCCGACAGTTGGCGCACGGTGATCTGGCCGCGTACTTCGCCTGCGGTGTGGCGGGCCGGGCGCTCCGGGTACTTGTCGAGCAGGGTGCCGATTTCCCTGAAGGCCTGGCGCGCCTGGCCGAATTCTTTCCAGGTGCTGACCAGTACGCCGATCGGGCGCAGCGCGTTGCCCATCAGGACATTCGACGCAACCATGGCACCCATCGTCAGCTCGCCGCGGATCGCCAGCCATGCGCTGAGCGCGAGGATCAGCGACTGCTGGCTGTACTGGACGAATTTCGTGAGCGCGCTTGCCTTGCTGGCGCGAGATTGCGCCTGCCAGTGGGCGTTCGCATGCTCACGGTACAACATCAGCCAGCGGTGCTTCAGGTTGCCCAGCATGCCGAGCGCATCAACGACTTCAGCATTGCGCAGCTTGCCGGCGAGGTAGCTCGTGGTGTCGCCTTCGGCCGTGGTTGCACGCTCGAGCTTCTTCGTGGTCAGCTTGCTGTTGGCGAACGCGAACAACGCGAGCAGCAGTGTGAAGCCCAGTCCGAACAGCCCGAGCAGCGGATGCATTGCGTACAGCACCGCCAGGTAGATCGGCGTCCATGGGATGTCGAACATCGCGATGAGGCCGTTCCCGGTCAGGAACTGGCGCAGGCGCGTCAGCGACGCGAAGGTGTTCACGTTGTCGCCGCGTGACTGCTCGAGGTTGGCCTCGAAGTTGGCGCGGAAGATGCGCGTGTTGAGCTGCTCGTCAAAGCGGACGCCGGCGCGCACCAGCAGGCGCGACCGTATCCACTCGGCGAAGGCCATTACCGCGACGAACAGCGCAGTCAGCAGCGTCAGCGCGACCAGCGTTACTTCGCTCTGGCTGAGCATGATGCGGTCGAATACCTGCAGCATGTACAGCGTCGGCGCCAGCGTCAGCAGGTTGGCAACCAGGCTGAAGGCGCCAACCCAAATCAGTTCCTTGCGGTAGGACAGCAGCAGGCGCATCAGTGATGGCAGCGGCGCATGTGCCTTTCCGGAGTGGAGCGCGACCGGGCTCATGCGGCACCTCCGGCGACCGGAACCGGCGCAGTCGCCGCGGGCGCGGCGACTGCCTGCACCGCGCGTGGCGCGCTGGCTTTCCTCAATGCCGCCAGCACATCGTCGCGCGGGCCGAATGCGGCGATCTGGCCGTCGCGCAGCAGCAGGATCTTGTCAGCGGCCGGCAGTACGCTGGTCCGGTGCGTGATGACGATCGTGGTGCACTTGCGTGCCTTCAGGGACATCAGGGTATTCATCAGGGCTTGTTCGCCGGCCTCGTCGAGGCTGGAGTTGGGTTCATCGAGCAGTACGAAATTCGGGTCGCCATAGATGGCGCGCGCGAGGCCGACGCGCTGGCGCTGGCCGCCGGAGAGCACCGCACCTTCCTCGCCGATGCGGGTGTCCAGGCCATTGGGCAGTGCAGTCACCATCGCGCTCAGGCCAACCATCTCTATTGCGCGCTTGACCTTGTCGATATCGACATCGCCGAAGCGGGCAACGTTTTCCGCGAGCGTGCCGTCGAACAGTTCGACCGTCTGCGGCAGGTAACCCAGGTGCGGGCCGAGCTCTTCCTTGCTCCAGGCATGCAGGTCGGCGCCGTCCAGGCGCACCTTCCCTGAGACTGTGGGCCAGATGCCCATCAGCAAGCGGGCCAGCGTGGTCTTGCCTGCTGCGGACGGCCCGATCAGCATCAGCGTTTCACCGGGCTGCAGGCTGAAACTTACGCCTTTGATGATCGGCAGGTGCGTGCCCGGGGCCGGCGCGACCACGGCTTCGACGGACAGGCGCCCTTCCGGCGCGGGTAGCGGCATATGCTTGCGGTCGGCCGGGCCGGCGCCGAGGAATTCATCCAGCCGGCGGTAGGCGTCGCGCGCATTGACGACCGTGCGCCACTGTGCGACCAGTTGCACCAGCGGGGTCAGCACGCGGCCGCCGAGCGTGGATGCGACGATCATGACGCCGCCGCCGCCGAGCAGGTGGCCTTTGACGCTCAGCCAGCAGGACAGGCCGAGGATCAGCGAACTCTGCATGGTCTGGATGAATTTCGACACTGCCGAATTGGCGCCGGCAGTGTCCGACGCGGCCGCCTGCAATTTCAGGAAGCTGCGCTGGCGTGCAATCCAGCGTTGGTAAATGCTTTCGCGCATGCCCATCGCCGAGATCACCTGCGCATTGCGGAGCACGCCGCTGGCGTATGACTGCGCGGAGATCGAAGCCTTGTTGGCCTCGGTCAGCACCGGCATCGTCTTGCTCTCGGTCCTGTAAGCGATCAGGAACTGGATCACGGCGCCGAACAGTGCGACGAGGCCCAGCCAAGGATTGATCGCAGACACAATGAGCAGGAAGAGGACCGACGATGGCAGGTCCATCATCGACGTGATCGCAGGTGAACCGATGAAATCGCGAATGGTGCGCAGGTCGCTGAAAGGTTGCGTTGAGCCGGCCCCCAAACGCAGGCTGGCCGTGAAGGCTGCATCGTGCAGGTATTCGCGCAGGGCGGCGTCGATGCGCCAGCCGGCCTGCTGCAGCAGGCGGTTGCGCAATACGTCCAGCACTTCCATGAGCACATAAACGCCGATCACGCATACGAGCAGCGACAGCAGTGTGGCGCCGCTGCGGCTGGTCACGACGCGGTCATAGACCTCGAGCATGAAGATGGTCGGGGCGAGGATCAGCAGGCTGTTGGCAAGGCCGAAGCCGAGCACCTTGCGAAAGATCGGCGCCTGCGCCCTGACGGTAGTGCGCAGCAAGGATTCCTGCTGCGAGTTTGCCGGATTCGGCGGCTTGGTGGTCATGCGACTTCTCCCAACTCTGTGACTTGATCGGCCGCGTCCTCGTCGGACAGGGCAACATATTCGGGCAATTCCGCGATGGCGGTCTGCTGTCGTGCTGCGGGCACGGGCGGCGCCTCTTCCTCATCGGCGGCGAATACAAAGCGCAGCACGAACTGGCCGCCGTGGCTAATGAGAACGATCTCGCGCAGCCGCTCTTGCCGGAAGCGCTGCTCATCGGCTTCGCTGATGCTGAGGCGGAAGCGGATCCGGCCGTTGAGCGTCAGCATGGACACGATGCCGTCACGAATGCTGAGTGTGTGCTTGTCAAAATACACCGGTGCGATCGGCGCGAAGCGCATCAGCGGCAGCGGACGATCGCCGAGCCGGCTGATGTTGAACGGACTGGCCGGCGTCTGGAACACAGTGCGGCAGGTGCGCGAAACGGAGTAGATCGCGTTGCAGATCATTTGCGAGCCGAGCTGCGGAAAGCGCTCGCGCAGGCTGCGGTACAGCAGATGATGCAGCGTGACGCGGTTCCAACAGCGCGTCTCGCGCACCACCGGCGCAATCGCGTTGCAGACATCGGCGAACGCTTGCTGCAGCAGCCTGAGCTGGGCTGCCACGGCTGGTGGCGTGTCCAGCGGTATCGACAGCGGTTTGGGCTTGCGCGCTGCCTTCATATAGGAGCGCCTTTGCGGGTCACGGGACGCGGCCGGTTTGGGTTGCATCGGTCGTTCGATCCTTTATATGGGAAGTGCAAGCCGCCGTCAGGGGCGCGCTTCGAAGCAGCCGGCGATCTTGCCGATGTCGTCGCCGTTCAGGGCGCCGGCGGCGGCGTGCAGCCTCAGAAAGGCCAGCAGGTAGCCATGGCGTGCGTCGGACAGGTCACGACGCGACGTGTACAGCTGCTGCAGCGCGGTCAACACGTCGAGGTTCACTCGCTGGCCACCCGCGACGCTCTTGTGCGTCGCCTCCACGGCCTCGGCAGCCGAGCGCACAGCCTGTTCCATAGCGGCCATGCGGATACGGCCGCTATGCACCAGCTGGAACTGCTTGCGCACTTCGACCAGCGCCTTGCGCAACGAGGCGTCGTATTCTGCCTGGCCTGAGCCGAGGCGTGCTGCCGCCTGTCGCGTCTGCGCGGTCACGCTGCCGCCGCTGTAAATCGGCAGCGAGAGTTGCACGCCGATCGTATTGACGTTCGATTCCTGATTGTAGGTAAACAGCGAGTCTGCGGTATTTCGGCTGTGCGAAGCGATCAGGTCGACGCGTGGGTAGTGGCCTGCGCGGTTGCGCTCGACTTCGGTCCTTGCGTATTCGACCGAATGGCGCAGCGCGCGCACATCAGGATTGTTCGCCGTCGCCATCGCCTCCCACTCGGGCAGCGTTTCCGGGGTCAGTGCCAGTTCAGGCATCGTTCCCGTGAGTGCGTCCAGCGAACCGGGATCGCCGCCGACGATCACAGCGAGTTCGTCGCGGCGATTTCTGACGACATCCTGAGCTTCCAGGACTTCGGCCTGCGCGACTTCGAAGCGTGCACGGGTCTCGAGCATGTCGGTACGCGTGCCAGCACCTTTTTCGAACATGTTCTGGTTCGCGACCTGGTTCTCGTGGTACGCATCACGCTGGGCAATTGCCAGCCGCAGCTGGTCTTCGGCCAGCAGCGCGGCGAGGTAGGCAGTAGTCAGCCGGTTGATCAGGTCCTGCGAGTCGGCGGCGAACTTCGCCTCGCTGTAGCCATACTGTTCCTTGCTGCCCTTGTAACGCTGCCAGCCATCGAGGTTGAACAGCGGCTGGCGCAGCTGAATCGCCGTGACTTTGCTGGTGTACTGCGGGTTGTCCTGTTGCTGGCTGCCGTTGGCGAGCGTGGTGGTGCGGCTCGCATCGTTTTTGCTCTGGTTGTACGACGCGGAGATGCTGGGCAGCAGGTAGGATCGTCCGAGGGTTTCGTATTCCTCACCGGCGGCGCGGTTGTAGCGCGCCCCCTGGAAAGCCGGGTCTTTCTCCAACGCGGCCTGATATGCATCCATCAGGCTGAGCGCATGCGCGGGCAGCGATGCGGATGCAGCGGCCATCAGCATGGCAGTGATTTTCAGCCGCGGAAGGCGGCTGGGAACAGAGCGGAGCGACTGCTTGGCGAAGTTGAATGGCATGGCTGTGGCTTGGATTTTCGAGATTGTTTTACAGGCCGAATACTAGCGTATCACCTTGCTCCGGCACCCAAAGATGTCGTGCATATATGAAGTTCGCAACTCTAGGTTCGCCCGATGATCGGCATTGTGATGGTCGTCACATTTTGCCTTTGGCTGCGCTGCGGTTAGACTTCGACGCTTGCGCGCTCCGGCGCTGGACAGGGAATAATCGATTGAAAACTGAACTGACGATGAAACGGGTCGCCGATCTCGTATTGGCCATGCTGGCCGGCCTGGTATTGCTGCCGCCTTCGCTGCTGGTCGCACTTTGGCTGAAGATGGATGGCGGGCCGGTGCTGGTGCGCCCGCATCGGGTCGGCCGCAGTGGCCGCATGGTCAAGTCCTTTGAGTTTCGTTCGGCTGTATCGGAGCCAGGCGCGATGGAGACAGTCGGCGGCTGCGAGGGCGAGCGCGTTACGCCCTTTGGCGCATTTTTGCGCCGCACCGGGATCGTCCGCTGGCCTATGCTGCTGAGCGTTTTTCGCGGCGATTTCAGCGTTGTCGGCCCGCGTGCCGAAATGCCCCGCTATGTCGGTTGCTATCCGACCGACGTGCGCAAGCGCGTGCTCGCGGTCAAGCCGGGGCTGATCGACTTGTCGACAGTAGAGTTTCGCGACGAACGCCGCTTGCTGCAGGGGCTGGAAGGCGAAGCTCTGGAAACTGCCTATGTGGAGAAGGTTTTGCCGCAGCGGCTGGATTATGCGCAGCGTTATATTGACCAGCGCGGTTTCCTGACGGATGCCGGGATTCTGTTGCGCACGCTGTTGCTTCCGTTGCGCGGCTGAGAGAGCCATTGCCGAACCGCTTTTGCAGGTTTTTGCTGAACCTAAAAAGAGGGCGCTTTTCAGGGCGGTGCCCCCCCTGAAAAGGGGCAACGTATTTCAGGACGGGGCACTCCAAAACAAAAAGGCCACCTTCGGGTGGCCTTTTTGTTTTTTATAACGAAAGTGCTCAGGCAGCGTTCGTGATCAGGAACTGTGCCTTGTCACGGCCGGCCATCCACTTCGGCGGCTTTCCACGACCGCTCCAGGTCTCGCCGGTCGCATTGTTGCGATATTTCGGCGCCACCGGGCGACGTGCAGCCTTGACCGGCTTGCGCTTTGCGCCCGCGCCGAAGCCGAGATCTTCCGGCGAAATGCCGTATTCGCGCATTTTCGTATGAATTTCCGCAATGGCTGCAGCGATTTCATTTTTGCGCGCCTGCTCGGCTTCCTTTTGCAGCCGTTCAATCTGACTTTGCAGTTCTTTGTAAGTCGTCATGGTATTCCCCGATGAATTGAGTTGCATATGGTTAACGGCTCCAGAGATAGTGTGCCGGAACCAGCCGGCGAATTATATTCGAAGTGACAAAGGTGCGAGCGCGCTGGTCCGCTAATAATTTGAAAAATAATGTAATACACTGATTAACAATAAGTTTTTGTGAATCGTGTTAGATTTAAGAAACGATTTTTCCGTTTTTCAACGATTAATCCGGCGATTTTCGGACATTTGATGCAGGTGATTGTCCGAACATCGATATAGGATCCCGATTTTTCCACCGTGCGAATCCCCTGCCATTGATCTTTATTCAAAGCCGTGCGGATTTGCCGGTGTTATCCAGGCTTAAATGAGGCGCGGGCTTATTGGCCAGCGGGGCGCAGCGGACTGTGCGACGTGGACGGGCGCTCCGGCGTTCACCGGCGGGCGCCCGTGCGGGAATACTCAGTTTTTTCCGGAGCCGCTGGTGTGCAGCTCCATCATCGCCTGTTCATGGCGGCCGTCGCACAGCAGGGGAATCACGTCGAGCGACTTGTCGATGGCCTCATCAATCAGCCGCTGCTCGTCGGCGCGCGGCCGGTGCAGGACGAAATCCACCACCGGCTGCTGCAGTTTCAGTTCGCGCGGATGGCCGATGCCGATCCGCAGCCGCCAGTAATCCTGCGTGCCGAGGGCTGCGGTAATGTCCTTGAGGCCGTTATGCCCGCCGGAAGAGCCGCCCTTTTTCAGTTTGGCTGCGCCGGGCGGCAGGTCGAGCTCGTCATGCACGACCAGTACCTCGTCCGGTGCGATCTTGTAAAAGCGTGCAATCGCGCCGACTGACTGGCCAGAGCGGTTCATGTAGGTTTGCGGTTCGAGCAGCCAGACCTCGTTGCCCGCGATACGGGTTTTCGCGGCAAGTGCCTGGAAACGCGCTTCCTTGCGCAAGTCGCCGCGCGCAAGCTGGTCGACCAGCCAGAAGCCGGCGTTGTGGCGGGTCAGTTCATACTCGGCGCCGGGATTGCCGAGGCCGACGATCAGGCGGATGGGTGCGCTGGGCATGGGTAGGTCGGTCAAAAAGGCGGATTATCGCGGAACACGCGGGCGCAAAAAAGCCCGCCGCAAGGGCGGGCCTTTCGGCGCTGCAAAGCGAGATTACTTCGCTTCTTCAGTCGCTGCGTCCGCCTTCGCGCCGCGCGGGATGACCGCGGTGGCGATGGTCGGGTTTTCCTTCGCATGCACAGCGACGACGCCGGCCGGCAGCTTCAGGTCGGACACGTGGAAGGACGCGCCTTCGGTCATGTTCGACAGGTCGACTTCGAGGAACTCCGGCAGGTCTTTCGGCAGGCAGCTGACGTCCAGTTCGTTCAGCACGTGGCTGATGACGCCGCCGGACAGCTTCACGACCGGAGCGATGTCGGCGTTGATGAAGTGCAGCGGCACTTTCACGTGCAGCTTGGCGTTCGGATCGATGCGCTGGAAGTCAACATGCATCACCAGCTGCTTGTACGCGTGCACCTGGAAGTCGCGCAGGACGACTTTTTCAGCCTTGCCGTCGACTTTCATGTCGAGGATCGACGAGTGGAACGCTTCCTTCTTCAGCGCGTGGTACAGCGCGTTGTGGTCGAGCGAGATCGCGACCGGCGCTTCGGTGCCGCCGTAGATGATGCCCGGCGTCTGGCCCGCACGACGCAGGCGGCGGCTCGCTCCGGACCCCTGCTCGGTACGTGGGAATGCAATAACTTCCATGACTACTCCTGTTTTGGGCTTGCGCCCGAAGGTTGATGCCCCCCGCGACCAGGGGGCATGGAAAAGGGGCGCCGCTTGCGCGCCGCCCCGAATGCTTAACCTGCTGCCTCGTCTTCGGCGAACAGCGACATCACCGAATCACCGCGGCTGATGCGGCGGATGGTCTCGGCCAGCAGCGGCGCGCAGCTGAGCTGGCGAATCTTGCCGCAGGCCTGCGCTGCCTCGCTCAGCGGGATCGTGTTGGTGACGACCAGTTCATCGAGCGGCGACTTCTGGATGCGCTCGATCGCCGGGCCCGACAGCACCGGATGCGTGCAGTAGGCGACGACTTTCTTCGCGCCGCGATCCTTCAGCACCTCGGCTGCCTTGGTCAGCGTGCCGGCGGTGTCGACCATGTCGTCCATGATCACGCAGTTACGGCCTTCGACTTCGCCGATGATGTGCATCACTTCCGACACGTTGGCCTTCGGCCGGCGCTTGTCGATGATCGCGAGGTCGCAGCCCAGCTTCTTCGCCAGCGCGCGTGCGCGCACCACGCCGCCGACGTCCGGCGACACGACCAGCAGGTCTTCGTAATTCTTCTTCACCAGGTCTTCGAGGAGCACCGGCGACGCGTAGATGTTGTCTACCGGGATATCGAAGAAGCCCTGGATCTGGTCTGCGTGCAGATCCATGACCAGCACGCGCTCGACGCCGACGTCTTGCAGCATGTTGGCCACCACCTTGGCCGAGATCGCGACGCGCGCCGAGCGCGGGCGGCGATCCTGGCGTGCATAGCCGTAATACGGCAGCACGGCGGTGATGCGGCCGGCCGACGCACGCTTGAGCGCATCGACCATCAGCATGATTTCCATCAGGTTGTCGTTGGTCGGCGCGCAGGTGGACTGCAGGACGAACACGTCCTTGCCGCGCACGTTCTCGTTGATCTCGACCATGATCTCACCGTCGGAGAAGCGGGTCACGACGGCTTTGCCGAGCGGGATCCCGAGTTGCTGCGCGACGCCGGCAGCGAGTTCCGGGGTGGCCGTGCCAGTGAAGACCATCAGGTTTTCGTGGGCCATGGTTGCTGAATCACCTAGAAGTTGTGAAAGGAGCCGGGACGGGCGCGATGCTCTGCGTCGGTTCCCGGATCGAAAAACGCCTGCGGCTCGTGAGAGCATCGCAGGCGGCGTTCGGCTTTCATTGTGTTGTCGTCGGGGCCCGCGGCATCATGCCTGCGGGCCGATTCAATGGCAGGGGAACAAGGATTCGAACCTTGGAATGCCGGAATCAAAATCCGGTGCCTTAACCAACTTGGCGATTCCCCTACACAACCTGTTGTCCGGCCGATCGGCCAGACGAATTCGTTTCACGACGGCAGCAGCGAAGCCAGCGGGTGTGCCGCCAGTGCCTGCGTTTTCCAGCTGCGCCATTGTACTGGCACTTGCCGGAGCACCGCGTCCGCATCGCTTTCCGATGCAAAGGCGGCAAACACACAGGCGCCGGAGCCGGTCATCCGTGCATCGCCGTGATCCGACAGCCACTTGAGGGCGTCTGCGACCGGGGGGAATGCTCGGGCGGCTACTGCTTGCAAGTCGTTTTTACCGTACGCCGGGAGGCGTCTGGAAAAGTCCGCTATTCTGACTACTTTGGTGTCGCGTGTCAATTCCGGTGAACGAAAAATTATTGGCGTCGGTACGGCGACGCCCGGATGCACCAGCACGAACCACGTCGGCGGGGTAGAAACCGGCGTCAATTGTTCGCCGATTCCCTCGACGAACGCATTTTCCCCCAGCAGGAAGAAGGGTACATCCGCGCCCAGCTGCAGGCCCAGCCGCATCAGTTCGGCCCGGCTGAAGCCGGCCTGCCACAGGTGATTCAGCACGATCAGCGTGGTCGCCGCATCCGAGGAGCCGCCGCCGATGCCGCCGCCCATCGGCAAGCGCTTGTGAATGGCAATGTCGGCGCCCGGCACCCGGATGCCGCGCTCGGCTGCGGCCGCTTGCAGCAGTCGTGCCGCGCGCACCGTCAGGTCGGCGTCGGCCGGCACATCGGCGATGTCGGTGGTGCGGACGATGCGGCCGTCGTCGCGCAGGTCGAAGTCCAGTTCGTCACACAGGTCGATCAGCTGGAACACCGACTGCAGCAGATGGTAGCCATCGGCGCGGCGGCCGGTCACATGCAGGAACAGGTTCAGCTTGGCCGGCGCGGCGCAGTGATGCAGGAAGTCCGGCATCGCTCAGCGACCCTCGCGCCAGTCGTCGATCACGAAGCGCAGCGCGATCTCGCCGAGCTGGGCGTCGATGCGCTTTGGCACGGCGACCTGACCGCTCGCCTGCCAGCTTGGGTAGCTGAGTCGCCAGCCTTCGCTCTCGAGGCGCTCCGGGCCTTCCGGCGTTGCCGCCAGCAGCCGGCCGCCGGCCTCGCGCACGAAGCCCTGCAGCCAGTAGCGCATGCCGTCGACCGGCAGCGGCCAGCCCAGCGCGTCCTCGGTCAGCTGCTCGGCGCTGGTCGCCTCGCGGCGCACGCCGCCCGACTGCTCCAGCGTCGCCCGGCCCGGTACGATGCGGATGCGCGCCAGCGTCTGGCCCAGCGGCGAATAGATGTCGATATCGGTGCCGTCGCGGCGCTGGCTCCACAGGAACTTGCCCTGCACCGATTGCGTCTTGTCCTGCACCGGGTAGCGCACCGACAGGCGCCCGGCCAGCGTCAGCTCATCGAGGTAGCTGCGTGTCCCGCCCGGCAGCGGCGCGACCGACGTGCAGCCGGCCAGCGCCGCCACCGCAAAGGCCATGGACCACAGGACCCGCCGTCGCATCACGCCGTTCAGAGCTTCACCTGCAGGCGCTGCAACGTGCCTTTCAGCGTCGAATTCTTCGGATCTTTTGCGTTCGCGTCGCGCCACAGCTGGCGCGCCTCGTCCTCGCGGCCGAGCACCCACAGCACTTCGCCGAGGTGGGCAGCGATCTCCGGGTCCGCCTTGATGCCGAACGCACGGCGCAGCGTCTTTTCCGCCTGCTCATAGCGGCCGAGGCGGAATTCCACCCAGCCGAGGCTGTCCATGATGAACGGATCCTCGGGCGCGAGTTCGTTCGCCTTGCGGATCAGGTCGTATGCCTCCTGCAGCCGCAGGTTGCGGTCGGCCAGCGAATAGCCGAGCGCGTTGTACGCATGCTGGTTGTCGGGCGCGATCTGGATGATCCGGCGCAGCTCGCGTTCCATCAGGTCGAGCTGGTTGGCCTTCTCGGCCAGCATCGCATGCTCGTACAGCAGGTCGACATTGTCCTTCTGCACCTTCAGCGCGTCGGCCACGAGCTTCAGCGCGTCATCGAGCCGGCTAGCGTCACGCAGCAGCTGCGCCTCGTTGACAATCAGCCGCGCACGCTCGTCGTCGCCTTCCACGTCGGTGTTGTGCAGGACCTCGCGCGCCTCGTCGAGCCGGCCGCTCCTGGCCAGCAGTTGCGCGCGCTTGACCGTCGCCGCGAGATAGTTGGCCTGATTCGCCGGGTCGACCATTTCCAGCCACTTCATTGCGCCGCTGATGTCATTGCGATCCTCTGCAATCTGCGCGAGGATCAGCAGCGCCTGGCTGGCGTCGCGCTCGCGGTCGGGCTGGCCGCCCAGCGTCGCAATATAGGCCGACAGGTATTTTTCGCTCGATGGCAGGTCGCCCGACTGCACCGACAGCAGGCCGAGCGCATACAGCGTGGTCTGGTCGTTCGGATACTGCTGCAGCAATATCTCGAATTGCGCGCGGGCGTCCGCCACCCGGTTCTGTTCGAACAGCATGCGCGAGTAGGCCAGCCGCACGTCGCGCGCCTTCGGGTTCGCCTTGAGGAAATCGCCCAGAACGTTGGCCGATTCCGCCTTGTCCTCGATCACCTGCGCCAGCGTGAGCGCGGCCACCTCGGACGACGGATGGCGCGCCAGTGCCGCACGCGCCTCGGTCAGCGCCACAGAGCGCTCGCCGCTCACCATCGCGGTCTGTGCCAGCGTCAGCAGCGCTTCGAGCGAGTCGCGGTAGGGCTCCAGCAGTTCGCGCAGCAGCGCCGTTCCGCGTTTGCGGTCCGTCATGCGTGCGAGCTGCCGCTGCACCGACACGATCGTCGCCGGCAGCCCTTCCGGCGTGCTCGCCGCCAGTTGCTGCGCCAGCATTTGTTTGGCCTCGTCGATGCGGCCATTCGCGACCAGCAGGCTGACCAGCGCCTGCGAGGCCTCTTCCGAATGCGGCGCCAGTTCGCGCCAGACGCGTGCGGCCTTCAGCGCCTCGGCGCTCAGCGAGCCGGCTGCGGCGAATTCGGTCGCGCGGCGCGCCAGCCGGGCATCGCGCGTGCTGCGCGCCAGCGCAAGCATGGTCGCATACGCCGAAAACGCTTCGCCGCGCTGGAATGCCAGTTCGGACGCGAGGTACTTGTACATCACCTCTGGCGTCAGCGCGACGTTCGGCGGCGTCTCCTGGCGCGCTGTCTTGCCCGGCGTCGCGGGTGCGGCCTGCGCTGCGGCGGCCGACGTAAGCAGCGCGGACAGGGTTAGAATGATCGACAGTTTTTTCAATTGAATTCCCGTGCGATAGGGCGAGACCGACAGCGCCGCGCCAACTCGGATGTGCAGGTGACAAGGGATTTTACGCCGAAAGCCGCGAACGCCCGCCGACCCGCATCACCTTGTCCTGTCACGGATCTTCCGCATGCCTGAACTCCCAGAAGTCGAAGTCACCCGGCGCGGCATCGCGCCCCATGTCGAGGGCCGCACCGTCACCGGCGTTGTCTTGCGCCGCAGCGGGCTGCGCTGGCCTTTTCCGGACGGATTGCCCGGGCTGCTGTCCGGGCAGGTGGTCCGTTCCACGGCGCGCCGCGGCAAATACCTGCTGCTGCGCTTCGACCACGGCACCCTGATCATCCACCTCGGCATGTCCGGCCACCTGCGCGTGATCCCTGTCGGGGTGCCGGTGCAGAAGCACGATCATGTCGACATCGAACTGGGCGCACAGCTGGTACGCTTCACCGATCCGCGTCGCTTCGGCGCGGTGCTCTGGCATCCGCACGCCGACGGTGACGTCGAGCAGCACCTGCTGCTGCGTGGTCTCGGCGTCGAGCCGATCGGTTGCGCGGACCTGGCCGAGCGGCTGGTTCGCGGCACGCGCGGCCGCAGCGCTGCGATCAAGCAGGTGCTGCTGTCCGGCGACATTGTCGTCGGCGTCGGCAACATCTATGCGTGCGAGAGCCTGTTCGAATCCGGCATCCATCCGGCCACGGCGGCCGGCCGCATTTCGCGTGAACGATACGCACGGCTGGCGCGGGCGATACAGCGGGTGCTGGCCGCGGCGATCGAGCAGGGCGGCAGCAGCCTGCGCGACTTCATCGGCGTCGACGGCGCGTCCGGCTATTTCCAGCAGAGCTATTTCGTCTATGACCGCGAAGGCGAACCCTGCCGGCAATGCGGCCAGCCGGTGCGCCGCATCGTGCAGGGCCAGCGCTCCACCTTCTACTGCGCGCGCTGCCAGCGCTGACCGACGATGAAACGAATCACCGACAGCGCCTGTGCGCCGGCCGACCGCGGCTTTTCCGAATCACTGATCGCCTGGCAAAAGCGCCACGGCCGCCACCGGCTGCCGTGGCAGCAGACGCGCGACGCCTATCGCATCTGGTTGTCCGAGATCATGCTGCAGCAAACGCAGGTCGCCACCGTCATCCCGTATTACCAGCGCTTCCTGCAGCGCTTTCCCGACGTCGCGGCGCTCGCCGCCGCGCCGGTCGAAGAGGTGATGGCCCTGTGGGCCGGGCTCGGCTATTACACCCGCGCGCGCAACCTGCACCGCTGCGCGCAGGCGGTGGTCGAGCGGCATGGCGGACAATTCCCCGCCGACGTCGGGCAGTTGGCTGCCCTGCCCGGCATCGGTCAGTCGACTGCCGCGGCGATCGCGGCATTTGCCTATGGCGCGCGTGCGGCCATCCTCGACGGGAACGTCAAGCGCGTGTTCTGTCGTGTGTTCGGCATCGAGGGCTTCCCGGGGCAGGCCGCCGTCGAGCGTCAGCTGTGGCTTCGCGCGGAAGCCCTTCTGCCGGAGCAGGACATCGAGGCGTACACGCAGGGCCTGATGGATCTCGGCGCGACGCTCTGCACGCGCAGCCGCCCGCGTTGCGGCGACTGCCCGATGCATCCCCGTTGCGTGGCGCACGCGAGCGGCCGCACTGCCGAACTGCCGGAGCGCAAGCCGAAGAAAGCGGTGCCGGAAAAATCGACCGTCATGCTGCTCGTGCTGCATGAGGGCGAAGTCTTGCTCGAGCAGCGGCCACCCTCCGGCATCTGGGGCGGATTGCTGTCCTTGCCGGAGCTGGGCCGGTTGGGCGGCGCGTATCAGTGTGACGATGCCGTGGCGGCGCTGGACGGCGCGCTGGCGCCGTTCGGCGAGCTGGCCTCGGTCGAAGCGCTGCCGGAATTTGTCCACGCATTCACGCATTACCGGCTGCGCGTGACGCCCCTGCGCGTGCGGCTGGCGCTGCGCCATGCAGTCACGGCACAGCGTGCGTACGCCTGGCTGCCGCTCGAAGCGGCTGTCGATGCAGGTTTGCCGTCGCCGGTCAGGAAGCTGGTGGAGTGGGCGCGGCTGGAGGGATGAAGATCCGGGGCGCAGCCCGTTCAGAGCACGCCGTTCTCGCGCAGGTACTGTTCGACTCGCTGCAACCGTGCCGTCGCGTCTGTCATTTCCAGCAGCGCCTGTTTGTCTTCCAGCGCGATCGGCAGCATCTCGCTCCAGCGGTTGGCAACCCAGCCGGCGTCATCTAGCCGGTGCGGTTCGGGAAACGGATGGATGAAGCTGTCGCCGTCCTCCTCCTGCACGCGCTGTTCGAGGTCGTCGATCAGCACGCGCAGCACGTTCGCGCACAGTGGCAGCGTTGCGCCGGCGGCTGCGTCGTCGGCATCGTCGGCAATCGCTTCGGTACGCGCTTCGATCAGCTGGCTGGGCAACGTGCGCGTCTCGACGATGCGGAAGCGCTCGCCGCCGCGCGTACTCAGCAGCAGCACGCCGAATTCCGGCATGTCCCATTCGGCGATGTGCGCCAGCGTGCCTACCTGATACGGCTCGGCAGCCTGTCCGACCTCGCTGCCCGAGCGGATCGCGACCACGCCAAACGGCGCGCCGGCCCTCATCCGCTCGCGAACCATGTCCACATAGCGCGTCTCGAAGACCCGCAGCGGCAACACACCGCCCGGGAACAGCACGGTCTTCAGCGGGAACAGCGGCAGCCAGCGATCAGCGCCTGCCGTCGGGCCGGTCGAAAGGGTGTCCATGCGGCGCCTCAATCCAGTTCGCGATGGCGCACCAGCACGCGTGCGCGGTCGCGGAAGTCGCGCGCCAGCTGCTCGACCATGAACACCGAGCGATGCTGTCCACCGGTGCAGCCGATGGCCACCGTCAGGTAGCTGCGGTTGTCGCGCTCGAACGCGGGCAGCCATTTGTCGACGAAGCCGCGGATGTCCGACAGCAGCGTCAGCGCTTCCGGCTGGCCATTGAGGAAATCGACGACAGGCTGGTCCTTGCCGGTCAGCGGGCGCAGCTGCTTGTCGTAAAACGGATTCGGCACGACGCGCACGTCGAACACCAGGTCGGCGTCGAGCGGCACGCCGTATTTGAACGCGAACGACTCGAACAGCAGCGACAGCTGTGCGCTGTGCCCTTTCTGCACCAGTTCGCGCATCCAGGCGCGCAGCTGGTTGGCCGACAGCCCGGACGTGTCGATCAGGTGGCCGAGGCCTTCGATCTCGGCCAGCATGTCGCGTTCGCGGCGGATGCATTCGACCAGGGTCGGCGTCTGCTCCTGCGGCGAATCCAGCGTGATCCGATGCGACAGCGGATGGCTGCGGCGCGTTTCGGAGAAGCGGTTGATCAGCGATTCGGTTTTGGCGGTCAGGAAGACGACGTCGACCGCGTGCCCTTCGGACTTCATCCAGCCGATCGCGTCGGGCAAGTCGGCCAGCGATGCCGCACTGCGCGCATCGACGGCGACGGCCAGCTTGTCCTCGCCTTCGGCGACGCGCGTTTCAACGAGCGAGCGCAGCAGCGACGGGGGCAGGTTGTCGACGCAAAAATAGCCGGCGTCCTCGAGTGCGTTCAGTCCGACCGATTTGCCGGAGCCGGAGATGCCGGTGAGAAGAATGATGCGCATGCGCGCATGATAGCGGAAAGCCCCGCAGGAAAGACCCGGCGGAAAGTCCGGACGGGGGCGTCAGGCGCTGCGGCTCACTCGCCGTCCATTGCGCGCTGCTGCCGCTCCATGAAATTGGCGAGCGTGTCGATGCCGCGCATCTGCAGGATGTTGTTGCGTACCGCGGCTTCCAGCAGCACCGCAATGTTGCGGCCGGCCTCGACCGGGATCACCACCTTGCGGATCGGCAGGCCGAGCACGTCCTGCGTGTGCTGGTTCAGCGGCAGCCGCTCGTAGTTTTCCTCGAGGGTCTTGCGGCGGACGAGATGCACGATCAGCTTCAGCCGCATCTTGCGGCGTACCGCGGTCTCGCCGAAGATGGTCTTGATGTCGAGCAGGCCAAGGCCGCGCACTTCGAGCAGGTTTTGCAGCAGCGGCGGGCAGCGCCCCTCGATCATGTTCGGCGCGATGCGCGCGAATTCGACTGCATCGTCGGCCACCAGCCCGTGGTTGCGCGAGATCAGTTCCAGCCCAAGCTCGCTTTTGCCGAGCCCCGATTCGCCGGTGATCAGCACGCCCACGCCCAGCACGTCCATGAACACGCCATGCATCGTCACGCGGCTGGCGAGCTTCTTTGACAGGTAAACGCGCAGGAAGTCGATCACCTGCGCCGCCGGCAGCGGCGTGCAGAGCAGCGGGATGTTGTGCTCGTTGCAGACCTGCACGATGTACGGATGCGGCTCCAGCGACTGCGCGATGATGAAGGCCGGCGGTGAGCCGGCGACCAGTTCGCGCGTCTGGAACAGGCGGCTGTTTTCGGAGATGCGCAGGAAGTAGTCGCGTTCCTGCTGGCCGAACACCTGGATGCGACCCGGGTGGATCAGGTTCAGGTGGCCGACCTGGTCAGCGGCCGACGCGGCGTCGCCGTAAATGACCCGGTCGCTGCCCGCTTGTCCGCCCAGCCAGCCCAGCCGCAATGACTCATGGTTGTCTTCGTACAGCTGCTGGATCGACAGGGGGATATTGGACGGCATGGTCTCAGGCCGGGCTGCGTTCGGTCGGTTGCCAGTTCACCAGCCGCTGGTGCAGCGTGGCCGGATCCGGATCCTCGGCCATCGCGGTCCGGAAGGTCTTGTCGGAAAACATTTCGGCGATCTCGGACAGGATTTCCAGATGCTGCTGGGTCACGTTGTCCGGGATCAGCAGGAAAATCAGCAGCTTGACCGGCTCGCCGTCGGGCGATTCGAACGGGATCGCTTCGGCCAGCCGCACGAAGGCCGCCAGCGGCGCCTTCAGTCCGCGGATACGGCCGTGCGGCACGGCCACGCCGTGGCCGAGGCCGGTCGAGCCGAGGCGTTCGCGGGCGAACAGGTTGTCCGACACGGTCGAGCGCGCGATGCCGCAGTTGTTCTCGAAGATCAGGCCAGCCTGCTCGAAAGCGCGCTTCTTGCTGGAACACTCCAGGTCAAGCACAACATTCTTTGCCGGCAGGATTTGGCTGAATTGGGTCATGATGCATTGCACAAAAATGGCGTTTGCCGGGAATTATAGGAGCTTTCCCAACCCGGCGTGAAAAATGTCAGCCGCGGGTTGGCCCCGCTTTCCCTTGGATCCGGCGGACGCCAAATCGCTCATCCGCACCGGCCGGCAGGGGGATTGGCCGACTATTGACGTGCGTTGCGTTCGTTTGACGGCATTTTCGATAACGAGAAGTTGCTGCGCCAGGGATTGATGTCGATGCCGCCCCGGCGCGTGTAGCGCGCGGTCACCAGCAGCTTGGCAGGCCGGCACTCGCGCAGGATGTCCATGAAAATCCGCTCGACGCATTGTTCGTGGAATTCCTGATGGGTCCGGAAACCGATCAGGTAGCGCAGCAGGCCTTCCTGATCGATCGGGTGGCCGACATAGCGGACTTGCACGCTGGCCCAGTCCGGTTGGTTGGTGACGAGGCAGTTCGACTTCAGCAGATGCGATACCAGGGTTTCCTCGACCGGCGCCTCGGCAGCGTTGGCCTTCAGCAGCGACGGCGCCGGCTCGTAACGGTCGACCTCAATATCAAGCCGATCCAGCAGCAGGCCGTCGAGCTCGCCCATCCGCAGCTTGCCGAAGTCCTCGGCCAGCGTCAGTTTTACCTGCACGGTTGCGCCGAACGCATTCGACAGGTCGGCGCGCAGCAGGTCCTGCAGCGCATCCGGCCCGGCGATCTTCGACTGGTTCAGCGAATTGAAGTAGAGCTTCATCGACTTCGACTCGACGATGTTCGGCGTGTCGGCCGGCACTTGCAGCGTCACGATCGCGACCTGCGGCTTGCCGCGCATGTTCAGCCACGACACCTCGTAGGCATTCCAGACATCCATGCCGAAAAAGGGCAGCGTGCCCGCAATGCCGAGTTCGGCGCGCTTGTCCGCGCGCGGCATCGGAAACAGCAGCGTCGGGTCGTAGCTGGCCTGATAGGGGGTGGACTTGCCGAGGGGGGAGTGGGACGGGGTATTGGGTGAGGTCATGTAGGCCGACTATGTGCAGTCATGGATCCCGGCTTGCGCCGGGGTGACGTTTGACGCGGCAGCAGCCGCTGCAAAATCGTCATCTCAGCGAAAGCTGGAATCCATCGCCGCCAAACGGAAATGTCCGTCCGGCGAAGAAAAAATATCAAAGGAACAGCTTGTACGCCGG
>JACCEC012127032.1_pt1 | contig 21158 bp, 11 predicted proteins | sample 7450121 | NCBI WGS metagenome assembly JACCEC01 (sample SAMN15323455, study PRJNA562643) | freshwater metagenome | isolation source: river surface water | place: USA:Blue River Watershed | collected 2017-08-18 | reverse complement strand
GTTTTAGACAATAAGGAATAGAAGAGGACCTATTTAAGGCATTTAAAAAATTAAATGGAGTTCCTGATTTTGAAAAAATGGTTGGCGGTGAAAATAATTTTTCTAGAATATTTGAAGGGCAACACGGCGCTGATGATGCTCTTGATGCTATTCGTCAATCTGTAGCAGATAAAATAAAAGCAGTTAATAATCCACAACCAGGATCAGTAACAAAATCAATATCAGCGTTACAGAATGCCGAAAATATATTATCAGAGCAAATCAAAAGTAATAGATCTTCTTTAAGAGAAACTGGATATAGAATGGGCACAAGACCAACTCCACAATCAAGATTTAGACCTGGAGATTTTAGAAGATTTTCTTCATTACAAAATAGATTTAATTACAATCCATTTAGAGGTCAATCAAGTCCTCTTTCACCTGATTATTTCTTAAGGGGACAATCAAGTCCTCTTCGTATGACACCACCAACACCCACAAGTAGTGCTATTGTTCCTTATACTGGTGGTGCTCTTGCTAGAACTAAAGTTCCTGGTGGATTTGGTAATCTTAAATCTTTTGGTATTGAACTTTTGTTAAATTATTTAATGCAAAGTGGATTGGATTATGTGGAAGCAAAGAGACTTGCTTCTAGCATTGAAAAGGCAAGAAAAGAAACTCCAGAAAAACTTACAAACAGAATAGAAAAATTAAGAGAACTTGTAGATAAAGAGGAAAGATATCAAAAGAGTTTTGGTGGAATATTAGATAAAGTTATTAAGATGGGGGGAGAGACTGGTTCAGAGAGATTATCAAGACAGGCAAGAACAATTTTGGGTGGATTGGGCGCTAATGCATATCAAGGTGGTGCAATCAAAGGTGGTTATGGATTGAAACAGCAGTCCTTTAAGGATATGCCTAAAACTCAAATAATGACTGATGATAAAGGAAGACCTTTTGTTGGTTATAAAGCAATGAAAGGAGGTAAAGTTGTTTATGTTAGAGGACCTCAAGCAGGAACATCCAACCCACTTGAAACACTTGGAAGAATGATAAATCCTGGTGCGTATAAAAATATTGATGCTATTAATGCAAGAAAGAAATACGAGGAAGCATCTAAAGGAAATATTTCTTCACTAAAAGCAAGAGGTGCAACACAAGCAAATATTGCAAAAAAACAAGCAGAATTGAATAAAAGAAAACCAGTATCTCCACCAATAAAACAAAAACCAAAAGTAGTAGTTGCTGGTGGTGGAATGGGAGGTAGGAGAGGTAGTGGAAGTAATCCATCCACTTCAAAAGTACCTAATTTTAACGCTTCTACAAAAGGAATGCGTTCAAAACAAGAAACTCTTGGATTAATGAGGTAAGATAAATGGCGATTAATCCTCAAAAGTTTTTACCTTCTTCAAAAGGAGGAGCACTAACAAAAATTAATAAGAGTATTGTTCAAACATCTTCAATTGGATTTTCCGATAAAACAATTAATAATTTTAGTATTGTTCGAGTTAAAGTTATTCAAATAGAAGATGTGCTAAAAGGATCTTTAGCATTAGAAAAGAAAAAATTAACTGAAGAAAAAAAGAAAGATAGTTCTAAAAGACGTGAAAAAATAGAAGAAAAATTAGAAACAAAACCAAAAGTAGAATCAGGTAGAATCAAAATGCCCAGTCTGCCTAGAATGGGATTCTTGGATTGGGTAAAGAACTTTATTGGTAATGTTATTCTTGGATATTTCGCGGTTAGATTGGTAGATCATCTACCTAAAATAATTCCTATTGTTAAATTTTTAGGAAAAGCAACTGATTTGATTCTTGGTCTTGGCGGAAAACTTTTAGACGGTCTTGCTACTTTTGTTGATTGGGGATATAAAGCTGTTGATTTTAGTCGTGGTTTAGTAGGAAAAACTTTTGGTGAAGATGCATTAAAGAACTTTGATAAACTTACAAGTGAGTTCCAAAAGTTTATGAATCTTGCCATCATTGTTGGAATGGCAAGTGCTGATTTTGGAATGGATCGCCTGAAGAGTAGAGGTGCAGAAAAGGCAGCAAAAAAAGGAGCAGGAACACTTGCTAGAAGAGGTGTTGGTAGAGCAGCAACAAGAGCTGCTGCCCGTTTAGGCGGAAAGGGTGCTGCAAAATTAACTGCAAAAGTTGGTTCTAAAGCACTTAAAGCAGTTCCATTTTTAGGGGCTGGACTTGCTATTGTTGAAGGTATAATGAGAATTCGTGATGGTGATTATGTAGGTGGATTGCTTTCTTTTGGAACTGCTATTCCTGTTGCAGGATGGGCATTTTTAGCACTTGATATTGCTCGTGAGTTTATGGGTGGGAAAGAGTTTGATAAATCAGTTGGAAGAGCATTTAGTGGAAATTCTGGATTAACTGATAATCAAGTTCAAAAGAGAACACCTCGTTTTTCTGGACCTTCAATCGTCACCGGACTTGCTAATGGAGGATTAACCCGAAGTGGAAAAAGACGAGGAAGGGTAAGAAGAAAATTAACAAGTTCTAAAAAAGGAAAATATAAAAGAGCATTGGCACCTAAAAAACCAGGAAGGGTTGATGTAAATTCTCCTGGTTCTGCTATTGGAGGAGAGGAAAAAATATTAGGAATATTCCCAAAACCAAAACTTCCTGATGTTATGAATCCATTTAAAGTGATTGAAAATTTTGCAAAAAATACCACTGGTAGTGATTATTTTGGTCCAATTTTTGGAATTGCTTCCAAGTACTTGTTAGGACAAAAACCAACGCAGCAGGACTATAAAAATGTCGGTTTGGGTATTAATATGTTGGTTGCTAAGGGTATAGATGACGGCAAATTGAAGGGAGGTCTTGTTGCTGCATTTGCTGAAGGTGGATTTGTTGATCCAAAAACATTAGAGGCTATTTCTCAAGGTGGTGATATTAGTGATTGGGTTGCAAAGGCTTTTAAAGATGCAACAGAAACAAATGCCCAAAAAACTTTGAGAGAACTACAGAAAAATTTGAATCTTAAGAAACCTGGAGATGAAAAGACACCACCAAGTCCTGATGATATGGGAGAAGGTGGTGGTGTTCAGGTTTCTAGTGATAGTGAAGATTTTTGGTTGCTTGCAACTGCTGCTTTATTTGAAAACTCTGATCCTCAAGGTGCTGCAGATGCAGCACAAGCAATTTATAATAGAGTTGCTATGCCGGGTGATCCTTGGAATGTTGATAATAGTATCAGAAAAGCTATTTTAAATCCTGGACAATTTCAACCAGTTTCTGATTATGGCGGTGCTTCTGTTTGGGGTAGAATTAAAACAAAGGAAGATGCCTTGAGATTCATAAAAAATTATGGAAAGTCTCAAGCACAGTTAGAAACAGTTGCTGCAGCACTATTGGATAAAAATAAACAACAAAGTGCAAGACAATTTGTTGGACCAAGAGATAGTTTTAGATCTTATGATTTTGAAAATAAAAAAAATCATCTTGCAGATGAAACTGAAGTTAGAAGACTGGGACACGCATTTGGTTTTGAACCAAGAGGTTCAACAATTGGAATGTTTAAATCTGGGCAATTAAGTGCTGCTATGGTTAATGCAAATATAACTGGAAATGTAAATCTAAAACCAGGTGATGGAAAATTCATTCAAGGTAATTCTGGTGCATCTGAAGGAAATCATTTTCACATCGGTACAAATAAACCTGGAGATGGTTCTGGCGTAGCAGCTGCTGGATTTAATGTAATTAAAAACTTCTTAGGTAAAAAATCAATTTTTGTAGGAAGATCTAAAGAATTTATACCCGCAAGTGCTACAGATGAACAAATAAGAGGATATATTGCTAGAGGACAAAGAGCACATAGAAAAACGGAATTAGATCTTCAAATTGGAGGAGTAGTTGGACCCGGAACTAAAGTTGCATTTCCTTTAGCACTTAAAAATATGAAGTATAGTGATACTGATGGTTATGGAGTATCTGCTGATATTGTTGGAACAAATGCATTTGTTGGGCACGGAAGGTATAAACCTGACGGGACACTTGCTCCTCAACAAGGAGGGACACGATTTAGTATGGGTGCTCCAGATTTTTATGCATTCAGAGGAAAATCTTTTGGTATTGTTCCTAAAGGTGGATTGAGATTAACTCTTCACGATGGGGAAATGTTTAAGGTTATTGATAAAGATTCTGTAAATCTACTTGGATATGATCTCACAAAAGAAATTATTGATATTGAAAATCAATCTCAACTTATAGCAAAAGCACCATCAATTATAGAAAAATTAAAAGTAATTTCTGGATACGCTGATTATGAACAACCCTATTCAAAACCAGAAGTTGTTTATGTTCCTACTGTAATTCTTGGAGAAGTTTATGAATCTTCTGGTTCGCCTGGAAGTTTAGTATCAATGGTTGATGTGGAAGAGTCTGATCCATTTGATTCTCTTTATGTTGGTGGTTAAATATAATTAAGAGGTAATAACAAATGGTAAATTTAATAGCAACTAAATCTGCTGAATCTTCTTATATACAAAGACTAGATGTAGTTTCTAATAAGGATCAAAGTAAAACTGCTAGTATCGTGAATGGTGCTGTTCGTTTAATGTATTATGAAAGCATCCTTCAAGATAGTATTAAAGCAACTTATACTTTTGCTGATACTGGAAATTCAGTTGATGATAAAACTGTGGTTGATGGTTTGCCTATTGTTGGTCAAGAAAAAGTATATTTGAAATTTACTGATAATAATGAAATCACTTTAGATTTGGTTCTTTATGTGAATAAGGTTTCTCCACTTTCTGAAGACACTACAAAATCTATGATTCAGTTGGAATTAGTTTCTAAAGAATTTATTATGAATGAAAAAGTTAGATTGAATGAAAGATTTGATGGAAAAATTTCCGAACATATTAAAAAGATTTTGACTGATAAAAAATATCTTGCAACAGATAAGAAATTAGATATAGAGGAGACATTTAATAATTATAATTTTATCGGAAACAACAGAAAACCTTATTATGCTATGAATTGGTTATCTAAAAAATCTGTGCCTAATTTTTCTGAAGCAAGTGGAAACACTGCTGGATATTTTTTCTTTGAAACAACAGAAGGATTTAAATTTAAGTCTATAGATTCTTTATTAAGTCAAGAAAAGAAAAAGTCTATTATATTCAATCAAACTCCAGACTCTAGAGGAGATAATATTCCCTCTGGGTATGATGTTAAAGCACTTGATTATTATAAAGATAATCGGGTTGATGTTCAAGAAAAGTTAAAGATGGGAGCATTTTCAACTCGAACTGTTTTATTTGACCCCTTCAGTTGTTATTATGAAGTCATTACTCCCAATGCAAAAGAAAAAGAACAATCTTTAAAGTTGGGTGGAAAAGAACTTCCTACTTTGAATCCGGAGTTTAATAGGGAAGGTAGTAATAAAGAATTTTCTAGAACTACTTACTACTTATTGGATAAAGGTACATTACCATCTGGAAATACTAAGCAACAACTTAGTAAATCTAAAGAAGAAAATTTTGAATATAAAAATATATTAAATCAATCAATAATGAGATATAATCAACTTTTTTCTTTAAAGAGTACTATCACTATTCCTGGTGATTTTTCACTACACGCTGGTGATGTTGTTTTTGTTGATGCTAAAGAATTATCAATTTATGATGAAGAAGTAAATAAGGAATATGGTGGGCTATATATTATAGCAGATTTATGTCACTACATTTCCCCTAAAGAAACTTATACTAAGTTAAATTTAGTTAGAGATTCTTTTGGTAGAGTTGGCAATCACACATCTGGTAAAATACCATTATGAACAATAAAAGCCTTCAACAACACATTAATGATGATATAGATGAATTAAACAATTCTAATGTTAGTAGTCAACGTCGTCGTCATTTGAGCGATGAACTTACTGCACTTGAACAATATCAAGCAAATCATCCGGACGAAGATCACGATCCAACATCACTTGAATTATATTGCGACTCTCATCCAAATGCTCTTGAATGTAGAATATATGAGGATTGATCTGTAATGGAAGGTGGGTCTTTATTTAATCCTGGATTTTTAGGATCACATTTCTATTGGTGGATAGGTCAGATTGCTGATGATTCCACTTGGAGGGATAATATTGTTCCGGGAAAATTTGAAAGTAAAGATCAGGTTCCTGGGTGGGGGAGAAGATATAAAGTCCGAATAATTGGATTGCACGATAGGGAAGAAACTACAATCCCTTCTGATCAACTTCCTTGGGCGCAGGTAATGTATCCAATTACTGCGGGTGGAGGTCAATCAGCAGCGTCTGCTACATCCAACCTTCGCCAAGGTAATTTTGTTTTTGGGTTCTTTCTCGATGGTCAGGATCAACAAGTTCCTGTAATAATGGGAGTTCTTGGTAATAATGCCCAGACAGTATTAGGTACTAAGATTGGAGATGATAAAAGTAATTTTTCAGCGACAAGTGGATTTGCAACTCCAGCAAATGGTGATAAAGATTTAAATATAAAAGTTCCTGCAGAATCTTTAGTTACAAATAAACCAAAGTCTAAAGAACAATCTGAAGAATGTTCTCCTCCTCCAAATGGAGTTTCTGTAAATCAATTTGGGTTAAGATCGGATCTTCCTTTATCTAAAGCGCAGTTTCAAGATCAACAAAGAGCAATAATAGAGGCAGAAGCAAGAATAAATTCTGGATTATTGAGACCAGAAAATCGAGTATCATTTATACAATCTGAAGTAGCAAAGGGAATTAAGAATAGATGTAAAGAATCTAATTCTTCAACTTCTCCTTCTCAACCTGGTGCAACTAGAGAGCAACCAGATAACCCACACGAATTAAGTGCCGCAGATGTAATTCGTAATGAAAAAATGTTGAGAAAGGTTCCTCTTTCCAGTCCTTGCAAAAAACAAAAAACTGATCTTAAAAATATACAAATAGTAATTGAAAATCTTACAAAAGACATCAATAAAGTTCAGCAAGCAGCAAATAGTTATATTGATGCAGTTTCTACAAATTTAAATGAATCTAAATTGCAATCGTTGGTAGATTCTGCCGCAGCAAAAGTTGCCTCTTATATGAAAAGTATCTTTGAGCAAGTAAAGGGATATGTGATTAAAGAAATGAATGCTAAAATTTCTAAAATAGTTGATAAAATATTTCCAAATCAAAGAAATAAAGTTTTGCGTTTGAAAGATAAAAGTACAAGTAAAATTGTTTGTCTCTTTAATAAAATAGTTGGGAAATTGGTGGGGTTAATTGGATCATTCTTGGGTAAATTATTCAAAGATGATTCTGGGAATTTTAAAAAAGTTGCACCAGAAGAAGGAACTACTCCAGTTGTTCCAATTTGTTCGGTTGAACAACTCACTGGAAATGTATTAGGAAATGTAATTCAGGAAATTACTGAAGGTGTAGATGCTGCTGTATCTCCTATTGGAAATTTAGTTTCACAATCTCTGGGTTCTTATGTTGAATTTGGTGGAAGTACTACTGGTGATTCTAATACTTTTCCTTTAGAATCTTTAACATATGTTTCTTCCGGATTTGTTTCTGGAAAAATTGATTCACTTGTAGGTCAATCTTCTAGTTTTATTTTTGGTCAGATTGATTCTGCAACTGGAGCAGTAAGTCAACCTTTAACCAATGTAGCAACAATATTAAATCAATCTACATCTTTACTTGATGGAATAACTGGAAATATGACAAGTGCTTTAGGATTTGTAAATTCTGTACTTCAATTTTTTAGTTGTGATGAAGAAGAATCTTGTCCAATAAATGATTATCACACTTTCCAGAATGGTGGAGGTGCATCTAAATCTGTTGATCAACCAATTTTAGATAACGTGTCTAAAAATATAAATCAAAATTCAGAAGTTCCAAAAAAAGAAAATCCTTTCGCTCAACCTTCTAAACAAACTGTTTCTGGATTTACTGTTGGTGCAAATTCAAACATTGGATAGTTATACTAAATACTTCTAATAAAAGAACGAAAATAACAAGATCAATATTATATGGCAAGACAAAGCAGTTTATTAGGACCAACACCAAAATCTGCCATAACTGTTGGATATATTGATCCTACTTTAGGATATATTGATAACGTTTCTATTAATGATGCAAACAAGTATGCTCAAGTAAATCCAGGAACTGTTTTTATTTTCTTTGATGGTAATAATAATTTAAGATTTTTAACAATCACTGAAGTAAATTCTTTAACTTATTCTGATTTAATTTCTACTGATAAGTGTAATGATAAACCACAAAAATGTGGTCCTCCTATTATTAATTTTTTCGGAGGTGGTGGCGTAGGGGCATCTGCAAATCCTATTATAGGTGCAGATGGATCTTTACTTGCGGTTGATGTAGTTTCTGGTGGTTTTGGATATAAATTTCCACCTAAAGTTTCTGCTGAAGATTTGTGTCAGTTTGGAAGTGGTGCGGTATTAAGGTCTTCTTTAGGAGAAACTGCTACTATTTTAGAAACTTATGAAGACGAAGAAGATTTTGAAGAATATGTAATAGAAGAAGAAGAGAGTAATGGTATAGTTGAATGGGGACCTGATGGAGAAATTTTAGGTCAATGGAATGCGGATAGTTATGATTTTAATAATGAAAATGATCCAATTGCAGATGAGATTAAAAAATACCAAAAAGTTCTTATAGAAAAACCTTTTTGGACTACTAGAAAAAATAAACCATCCAAAATAACTTCTTTGGATGAATCTTATAATTCATATGATGTTACTCATCCTTCTTGGAATGAGTTTATGAATAAGTATGCAATTTCTCCAGTACCATCTTCGGATTTTTCTGGAAGTGATTATTCTGGAAGAGTATTTACTTTCGAATGGATAGAAGAATTTCCTTATGATGGTCAATATACTTTTAAGGGACTTTGTGATAACATATCAAAAGTTTATCTTGATGATTCTTTACTTGTAGATAATCTAAATGGTTTTGATTCCCCAGTATCATCTTTTGCTGCAAATATTACAGAAGGTTTTCACGTAATTAGAGTTGATTTATTAAATATTCCTATTCCACAAACATCTACTCCCAATAGTCCTTCAAATAACACCCAAGTATCGAAAATAAATCCAAAATTTATAAAAAAGGGAAAAGATTTTTTTATAGAAGTTGAAGGAACTGGAACAGGTAAAGTGACTATTTTAGTTGATATAAATGATTCTCCTGGAATTGCTGGAGTTGCTGCAAAACAAATCATAATACCGTCTAATGATGGTGATCTAAAATTTACTAGAACAGGATATTCTTCATCTAATATAGAATCTTTTGTTGTTCCTAATGAAAGTATAAAAAAAACTGCTAGATTTACTGGAGGAAAAACTTATGGTCCGATTAAAATTATTGGAGCATCAATAAATGTTCCTGAACCGGAAGTAAAAAATAATAATAAAATTGCATTATATGATGCAGATGGAACAGATCAAAATATTCAAGTGACTATTGCTGATGTTCTTAATGAGCAAAATTCATTAAAGGTAAATGGAATCGAAGTACTCAAAGATACATCAAATGAACCAACATCATATCAAATACCTACAGTAAAGTTTGTTCAGAAAAATAATCAATATTATATTCAAGTATCTGGAAATGGTGAAGTTAAAGCAAAGATTAAAATGGATGTTAATGATAGTCCATACATTGCTGATATTGCTGCATCTGAAATAATTTTACCAACAGATACTGGAAATGTATCTTTTAAAAGAACCAAACTATCTCAAATAGATACTTTTACTTCTTCGTTTGTTTCTTACTTAAAAGAAGAGACAATAACAAAAAATGTAAGTTTTACTGGTGGTAGATTATATGGACCAATACAGATTTTAGGTAGCAGCTCTACTCAAAAAATAAATGGATCAAGAAGATTGGATCTATATGATCTAGATGGAAATGATGCAAATATTAAATTTGAAATTTTTAGTATAAACCCAATTAAATCTAAAGAGACATCAATATCGGTTGGAAATGTAATATCTTCGGCATCTTGGAACACAAATCCAATGGGAATTTCTATGTCTATAGATGCTCCTGATCCTCCAATTCCAGTAGAACCAATACCAAAGCAAACTGGAAGATGTCCTTCTAATCCAATATGGTCTACAAGATTTTCCGGAGCAACTTCAAGTTGGTACCCTGTTAAATATGAAGTTCCGAATACCTGGAGTAAGTTTATGAACAGGTATGCGGTTTCTCCAGTTCCACCTTCAAGTGACCCTGGGAGTGATCAATCTGGAATAACTTTTTCTAATACTTGGAATGTTAATATTCCTTATGATGGATTTTATGCATTAAAAGGAACTGCTGATAATTCAGGAAAGGTATATGTCGATGGAATTTTAGTAACATCATTAAATGGATTTACTACAAATAATCCTAAAATTAATAAAGTCTTTCTTACAAAAGGACCTCATACAATTACCGTTGAAGTTTTAAATTTTCCTCAAGATATTTTAAATGTAATTGATAAAAAAATATTCAGCACTCAAGATTGGAGATCTCCAGCGAAATCTGATTTTGTTGATGTTGTTTTTAGAGTTTATGGTGAGGGCAGAAATAGTAATAAAATGAAATTTTCATTTTCTTCAGAAGATAATTCTAGTACATTTACTATTGATGGTGCATATTCTTCTGGGACTTATAGAAAAGAAACAATTAAAGTAAAAGCAAATACTACTTACAAAGTTGTTGCTACATCTTCTCTTGGTACCGTAGAACAGGGAACTATTTCGAACGGTAAGAAAAATAAAGAAGGCGGACTCCAAAATTCTAATCGTATTTTTGGTGACCGTATTGCATCTGATAATGATAATGATGATATGCAAATTACTGTAGAGTCTGGTATATTCATACCTTCCAATAAAAGAAATGCAAAAAATAGTGGTAGAAGTACATATGATCTCACTTTTAGAGTTGATTCTCAAAATTTAACTTCAGTTGAAAATATTGGTGGAGTTAGTTATTCTGGTCCTCCATTATTTGCTCATCAAGATAGATCTTGGAGTGATAATTTTATGAATAATTACTCTGTTTCTCCAAAAGTTTTTACTGATATATCACGACCAGAAAATCCAGTAATAGGAAAATATACTTTAACTTGGAGTAATGTTGATTTTCCAGAAAGTGGTACATATAAAATAAATTTTCAGGCAGATAATGTAGGAATTTTAAAAATAGACGAACAAACAATAGCAACATCTACTGATTTTTCAGGAAATCCTATCCAATATATTGCAAATGTGACTCAAGGAAAGCACACAGTGAGTGTTGAACTTGAAAATGTCCAAAGACCTTTGGATAATAAGAATTCTTTTATATTTAAAAATAATCCAATGGGAACAGCTATACATATAACCAAAGATGTTAGCGTTCTTAATCCAAATGCTGCTTCTTGGGCAAGATCAAATCCAATTGGAGTTTCTGCAGTTCTTATATCTCCTCCTTGCCCCAAAGAAATTGGTGGTAAAGGAGTTGTTAATGAGGTAATAGTTGAAGATCCTGGAAATGGATATTTGCCTCCAGACCCTACAGGGCAGACTTATCCAGTAACTCTTGAATTGGCTGATGTTATTGTGACAAATCCTGGAATTAATTATAATTGTGGAATCGATGAAATAAAAATAGTCCCAGACAATGGAGCTAAACTATCATATGTTTGTGATTCCTTTGGTAGAATTTCAGATGTTGTTGTGAATGAACCTGGAATAGGTTTTACTTCATATCCAAATATTTTTATACAGTCTCCTACACAACCCACTGGTGTTAATGCTTCTTTTGTTCCAGTTTTTAGAGTTGTGAGAGATCCTATAGAAGTTCCTGAAGATAGATTGATTCAGGTTACTGATTTGGTGGGTCTTAAACAGACTGGATATGTTGATGGTCGTGCTTACTATGGTGCTGTTTATTATGATAATGGAGTTAGATATGCTGGTTATTATAAGACAACTGGAACTCAAACTATAGTTTATGATACTTTACAAGAAAGTATAACTGCTAATATAATTACTCCTCCAAGTGCTATTGAAGTATCTGGAACTGATGTTTCATCTAATGATCCAACATTGAACATCCCAAGAACACTAAGATCAACAACGGAATTATGATGGTAAATAGTATTATAATTTATAATTTATAATTTATAAATGGCGACTCCCCAAAATATAAGAAATACTAGAGTTGGTTCCCCAAGAAGCGATGCTTACGCTTCGGGTTCTTTACCTGAAAATAATAGATCTAAAAAAACATATACAACCATTCGTTATGGAAATGACCACGGATCTGTAAGTTTTGGTCATATTCATAAACAAGCGGATGTTATCGCGGATGTTTTACTTCAAGCTTCTGACGGAAGACACTCTATAATGATGGATAAAGATGGTCCCCGAAAAGGTGGGACTACTATGTTTGCTCCTGGTGTTTTTCAAATTCAATGTGGAGATGATAAAAGCGGAGATGAAAACTCTTTAGTCCTTACCTCTATTAATGGTGATATAATTATCAGAGCTGAAAATGGTAGAGTTCGTATTGAAGGACTTGATATCGATTTAATCGCAAAAGGACCAGACAATACCAGAGGAAACATTCAAATTAAAGCGGAAGGTGGTAATCTCAATCTTAAAGCAAATAATGTAACAATTGATGGGACTTCTTCATATAAACTAGTCACTACTGGTCAGGCACAAATAACAGCAAATTCCACTATGAAGATATATAGTTCAGTGATTCAAGGTGTGACTGATGCTGTTGCGAATAGAGATTCTAAAGTTGGCGGAAAAGATATTTATAGATCTCAAACTAAAGTAAAATAGGAGAAATAAATGGCTTTTTTACTAGACGATTGTGCTGCTGGAGGACAATTTATTTGTGGAGCAGGAAACCCAGTTGCATTAGGAGTAGGAGATTCTAAAATAAGAGGATCTGCTTATGTTGAAGGTCCTATGCAAGTGGGGAAATCAAGTGATCATAAAGTTCCCCGTGCTACTTTCCTTATAGGAAGACTTAACAATTCGGACGCACCATCTGCATTATACTCTCTTTGGGTTAAATTATATTCTAGATTTCAGAACTTTGTTAGAATTGATATCTTATTAAAATGTAAATTTATTGAAGCAAAAATTGTAAGAACCGAAGTTCTTCAGGCATCAATAAAAAATTTTGTAATTGATCATCCGACTAAAGAAGGTAAAAAACTAGTTCATACCTGTTTAGAGGGACCTGAAAATGGAGTTTATGTTCGCGGTAAATTGGTTGATGAATCTATAATTGAATTACCAGAATATTGGACAAAGTTGGTTGATGAATCTTCAATATCAATTTCTATTACTCCAATAGGGAATTCACAAGATATTTTTGTATCTAACATAGAAAATAATAAAATATTCTTACAAGAAAAAGAGTCTTTACCAATAAGTTGTTTTTATCATATATTTGGTACAAGAAATGATGTCGAAAAATTAGTAACGGAGATTGATGAATAATGGCTTTTACTTTTGAAAAGTATGGTACTTTTACTGGACCAGGAACTCCATTTGAGTATAGAGACAATGATGACTTTGATGTTAGTAGTTATGATGGATCTTCTTTTAATCTGAATGATGTTTCTGTTTGTTTAGTGAATAGATCAGAATCTCCTGCTGATTATATTTACATGCATTTGAATGGATTTCGTACCTCTACTCTTACTTTGGAAAGAAGTTCGGGTAACATCCCTTCATTTTTTGTTAATGCAAATAGATCTACTTTTAGTGGAGAAGTTTTTTCTAATGGTGGTGCTCATCGACTTTCTGCTAAAAAAAATTTTGATATACCACACCCAAATAAACAAGGATGGAGACTTAGACATACTTGTATAGAGGGTCCAGAAAATGCTGTGTATTATAGAGGCAGACTTACTGGTTCAAATATAATTGAACTTCCGGAATATTGGAGAGGATTTATTGACCCTGAAAGTATCAGTGTTAATTTAACTCAGATAGGTTCTCAGCAGGACCTTATAGTTGAAAAAATTGAATGGGGAACTAGAATTATTATTAAATCTGGTTCAAGTTCTTCTATAGATTGTTACTATATAGTATATGCTAATAGAATTGATGGGGAAAATTTAATCGTAGAGTATGAGGGAAATAGTCCTGCAGATTATCCCGGAAATAATGATGAATATTCTATTGTTGGATGGAATTATGATGTAAGATCTTAACCTTTATTTCAATGACACATACAAATCCTCAATATAATTTCAAATATCCTAGAGTATATTCAATTGATACTACCAGGGAATATGATCCAAATGCGGCAAATATATTCGATGATGATCATTTTTCAACTTCTGTTTCCATAAGTGGAACACTTGAAAGTTATTCATTAATTATTACTGGAATAGAAACATCTGGAATTTCTACAGGACAGTATATAAAAACAATTGATGAAGTAATACAACCAGGAACTTCTGTACTTTCAATTGGTATCGGTAGTGTTTTTATTAATCAGGAATCATTAAATGCCGATTCTGTAACAACTACTTTTGAATTTGGTTCTTATCCATTATATTCTGATCCTGTCTCATTTCTCAATTTGAAGACTGATAATTTATTAGTAAATGATTATTTGTTCATGCAAGGACCACTTTATGATAAAACTGATTATAGTGGAAAACTTGGTGAAATACTTTTAACTGATGGTACTGCAGTATTTTGGAGAGATATTTCTGGACTAGGAACTCCACTCCAGACTATAGGTATTTGGGATGAAAATTTATTTCAAGGAATTGTAGCTAATCTCAATTTTCTTGACGGAAATGATCCAAATAATCTGGTAAAAGCTGAAATTAGTGGTATTAGCAGTAAATTTACTAATATTACTATATCTGATAGATGGGCTTTAGTTGGTTCGGATCCTTCCGGTGATGTTTATCGTGAGTCTAAAGTAGGTATCAATAATAGCTCTCCATTATATTCTCTTGATCTTAGTGGTGATCTTAGGGTAACTCAAAGTGCAAGATTTACTGGAGATGAACAATCTACTAGTATTACTGATGGTGCTCTTACTGTAGTTGGTGGTGTTGGTATTGGTTTTAATTTAAATGTAGGAGAAAATCTTAATGTTGTTGGAACAGCAGATATTTTAGATGACACTACAATTGATGCTTCTCTGGATGTTACTGGCGATGTTTATATTCAACTTCAATTAGAGGTAGATTCGTATGTTGATGTTGGTAATTATTTAATTGTACGTTCCACGGAAGATTCTCCGAGTATAGGAACTGGTGCTCTTGTAGTTAAAGGTGGTGTTGGGATTGAAAAGAGTTTAAGAGTAGGTAATTTGGTTTCTATTGGAAGTCAAATAGAATCCACAAATACAAGCACTGGTGCATTAGTTGTTGAAGGTGGTGTTGGGATTGGTAAAAATCTTAATGTAGAAGATAATGTTATTATAAGTGGCACTGAATCTTCTGTCGATAAAGATACTGGTGCTCTTGTAGTTGAAGGTGGTGTTGGAATTGAAGAAAATCTTAATGTAGGAAATGATTTTTACCTATCCGGAGATGCAGAAATTGTAGGAACTGTAGATGTTCTTTCTGGAAATTCTTCATCGGATAAAGATTCGGGTGCTGTTGTTATAACTGGGGGACTTGGTGTTGGTGAAAATATAAATGCCGGGGGAAATGTTACTGTAGGTAGTCCGGTAGATTCTATAAGTAAAGACACTGGTGCCCTGATAGTTGAAGGTGGTGTTGGAATTGAAAAAAGTTTAAATGTTGGAAATAATGCTTCAATAAATTCTACTTTAAAAGTTGGAGTAGCAGGAACTGTAATTACTACAACTGGAATTGGATCAGTTGGATTTGGAACAACTTCTCCTAGAAGAGATATTGAGTTTAACAATAAAGATGTTTTCTTTAATCAAGGTGCTATTTACGACTCAAATGAAAATATAGGATTTAGAACAGAAAAATATCAAGTTCCTAGAAATGTTTTAACTGCAGTCGGCGTTGATACTACAGGAAATATTATACCTGGAAGATTTTATGATGCAGCTAATTTGATTCGTCTTAATTTGGATTTTATTGCAAATGAAGCAATAGGATTTTTAGTAAGTACTGATTATAAAAATCCACCATTTGTGGTTGTTAATTCTTCCGGAATTGCAACAGATCCTGTAAATTGTAAAGATGATATTAAAAATATTTTAAAAGCAATAACCTATGATATTACTAGAGGTGGAAACTCACAATCTGTAGGTGCTGGATTATCTTACTATAGTGGAAATACTTTATTACATATAACAGGTAATGATACAAATGGATACTCTGTAAAAGATGCAACCATTGTTGCTATTACCACGGCAGCACAACTTGCAAGATATGTAGTTAATAATGTATCAATACCAAAATCTTATCAAAGTATTGGTTCAAGTATTCAGCAAATCAAAGATTTAACCATTCAAGATGATTCTTCTATTGGGGGAAATGATAATTATAATGGATGTGCAAATGTCATTTCTGCAATTACTGTTTGCGCTGGAATTGTAACTACCATTATTTCAAATGGTCCATCTGCTTCCCCAAACAGAACAAATCCTGATACTAAAATTGTTTGGTCCCCTGCTGGGGCAGACTCTAAAAATATTATTTACGTTTCCAAATATGGTAATGATGATAATGATGGTAGGACAGAGGGATCTGCTAAATTGACTATTGGAGCAGCTGCAGAGATTGCTCAAGGTGGAGATACTATCATGATTCGTTCTGGATTTTATATTGAAGAAAATCCTATAGGATTGAGAACTGATGTATCAATTACTGGACAAGATTTGAGACTGGTTACTGTCTGTCCTCAATATGATGATGATGTTTTCTATGTGAGACGTGGTTGTTTGATTGAAAATTTAAGTTTTGCTTTTAGTAGAAATCCATTTTATGTGGGACAAAATACTCCAATTGTTTTTGAAAAAGGAGCAGCAGTAGCATTTCCACCTCCAATAGGAATTGGGGGAGCTAGATCTGGATATAAAGAACCAGGACCTGCAACTGAAGGAATTACTGGAAGATGGAGATCTCCTTATATTCGAAATTGTACTAATTTTATGAGTGGAAGTATTGGAATGAAAATTGATGGAGATCATGCAACGGCATCCGATATAGGTGCTGACCTCAAATGTATGGTTTGCGATTCCTTCACTCAATACAATGAAAATGGAATTGGAGTATCTGTTACTAATAATGGATATGCTCAATTAGTTTCAATATTCACTATTAATTCTCACATTGGAATTTATTGTGATACTGGTGGATCTTGTGATCTAACGAACTCAAATTCTTCTTTTGGTAATTATGGATTATATGCTGTTGGTCTGGGTAGAACAGAATTTACTGGATATGTCAAAAATGCACCGCAAAATTTTGGACCAACAATAACGAGAACTGTAAATGGTGTTGATGCGGGATCAGATAAAGTTACTTTCAGTAATGTAAGGGATGTAACACCTCAGCAAAATTTTAGAAGACCATTTGACGGACAGACTTTGTTTTTTGAAATCGATTTAAGTAGATACCCAGATGCTGATATTGAAGGATTGCCTTCTACTATTCTAACAACTCCTATGAAAGATGTTAGAGAAATAAAAGTAAAATCTGGGGGATCTGTATTTAGTGCTTCAACACCACCTTCTATGATAATAGTTGATAAAAATTCTAATTTTTCTCAAGTTCCAAAAGGTCCTCAAGGAATTATTGCTGAATTAAGTCCAAATATAGATGAAAATGGGACAATAACCTCTGTCGATGTTATAAATAGTGGCAGAAATTATCTACCAAATCAAAATTTAGTCGTTTTGGTTGATGGAGTAGATTCTTCGGTTAATACTCCTCAAAATATTTTCAATGTTGAAATGGAGGTTATCACTCAACCAATTTATTATGCTGTTGATGTTGCAACAGAACCAACAAATACCGGAGAAACCACAGTTACTTTTACTACATTTATTCCATATGAATTATTTGGGGGTGAAAATGTATCATTTAAAAGAATTAGTAGAATACTAACAAGTTCTCATTCGTTTGAATATATTGGTACTGGAACAGATATAAATACTGCAACACCCTTTAAAGGTGCTGTTCCGATTAAAGAAAATGAAGTCGTTGCATTAGATGGGGCACAAATTCCATTTACTTCAACAGATCAAAAAGGTAATTTTGATATTGGGGAAGGGTTCCAAGTTAATCAACCAACATCAGTAATCAGAGGAAGAGATTTTAGTAAAGCAATACAAGCAGAAGTTACTCCACTCATACTTGCATTAAGGTAATATATGGCAATTGCACCACTTAATAAATTTTTAACTATAGCAGTTCCAGTTGCACCTGGGGAGCAATTAATATATTCAACTCCAACTGGGGTTTCTGCAATTCTTCTCTATGCTCAAGTTTCAAATGTTGGGGTGAATACCTACCCAACAGTAACTTTTACTCATCGTAGAAAAAGTACTGCTTCCAGAACTTTTGGAAATACTAGAAATAATAGAGTTATTAAAAATGCAGAAGTTCCTCCAAGCGATTCTTTGATTATTATTGATGGTAGGTTGGTATTAGAAAAAAGTGCAGTAGTTCAAGATTCAATATTGATCGAAGGAACCCAGTCAGGAATTGTATCTGTTACTGGATGTAATTATGACAACGTTACTGGAGTTACTACTATTACAACAGTGACCCCTCATAGTTTTAACGTTGGTGATGAAGTTACTATGAGTGGATTGGCATTTACCTGTTCAGGATCTGTTGGCATTACGACAACAATATTTCCATCTCCTCAACAATCTTTTACTGTAGAATCAGTTATTGGATCGGTTGGTACTTCAAAAACTTTTGTCACTAACTCTGGAATCGTTTATGATTCTAATACTGGTCTGGGAATAACTCATTATTATACTGGTGGTGGGTTAGTAGGTCCTCTTCAAATGGAATTTATTTGCAGCATACTTGAAAATAGTTCATCGTAAGATATATGACTAAAAAATATATAAGCGGTAGAAGTAAAGTAATATCTTTTTCTGGGTTAAGTACAGATAGGCATCTGTATCTTAGTGTTGATCAATCTGAACCAAATTTAGGATATCCTGGCGAAAAAAATACTATTGGTATTTCTGGGACTTATTATAAACTTGTGACTATTGATGGTGGTAGTTTATATGATAGATATTGGATTCCAGAAGTTCCTCAAACTTATTTGAATGGTCTTACTATTTTTGATGAGGATGTTGCTATTATTGCGGGTATTAATAGCGTATCTAAATTAAATTTTGTTGGCAATTCTATAAATGCGACAGTTGATGCTACTGGAACTATCTCAACCATCACAGTTTTTGCTCCAGGAGATTCTGGAAATTTTGTATATACTAGACCCAATAATAGAAATAATAAAGATTTTTATGCTACTTCTTATCTTCAATATGATTATGTAAATTCTAGAGTTGGTATTGCTTCTACTTTACCTTCTGTCGGATTTGATGTAAATGATGAAGTTAGATTTCGTTCTCGTTTATTTGATTATGAAAATAGTTCTGGTAACCCTGGATCAATCTTAACATCTACTAATGAGGGTGTCCTTTGGTCTGCTCCATATGATTTGATGTTTCAAGGCACTCAAGGAACCATAGGTAGTCAAGGATTTCAAGGAACTCAAGGTCTTCAAGGAACTCAAGGTCTTCAGGGTGATCAAGGAACTCAAGGTGTTGGTGGAGTAATTGGTATTCAGGGTAATCAAGGAACTCAAGGTGTTCAAGGAACTCAAGGTTTAAGTAATCAAGGTACTCAAGGACTTCAAGGAACTCAAGGATCTCAAGGATCTCAAGGACCTCAAGGTATTCAAGGACTTCAGGGGACTCAAGGTGTTGGTGGGGAAATTGGTATTCAGGGTAATCAAGGGACCCAAGGTGTTCAGGGTTTAAGTAATCAAGGAACTCAAGGTACTCAAGGGCTTCAAGGACCTCAAGGTGTTCAAGGTACTCAAGGAACTCAAGGCGTTCAAGGTCCTGCCGGATCTATGCAGGGTGCTCAAGGTGTTCAGGGTGTTCAAGGTGTTCAAGGTTTAAGTAATCAAGGAATTCAAGGTAATCAGGGTTTAAGTATTCAAGGATCTCAAGGTGTTCAAGGCACTCAGGGAACTCAAGGTGTTCAAGGTCCTTCTGGATCTATGCAGGGTACTCAAGGTGCTCAAGGTCTTCAAGGTAATCAAGGTGCTCAAGGTTTAAGTAATCAAGGAACTCAAGGACCTCAAGGACCTCAAGGACCTCAAGGTTCACAAGGAACTCAAGGTTCACAAGGACCTCAAGGTTCACAAGGATCTCAAGGTTCACAAGGAACTGTGGGTAATATTGGACCAGCAGGCAACCAGGGTTCACAGGGAACACAAGGTCTTCAAGGAACTCAAGGGTTTCAAGGTTCTCAAGGAATACAAGGACAACAAGGAATTCAAGGAATTCAAGGACTTCAAGGATCATTTGGTAATTTCCAAGGAACTCAAGGACTTCAAGGAACTCAGGGGACTCAAGGATCTCAAGGAACTCAAGGAACTCAAGGATCATTTGGTAATTTTCAAGGAACTCAAGGAACTCAGGGGACTCAAGGATCTCAAGGATCTCAAGGAACTCAAGGGTCATTTGGTAATTTCCAAGGAACTCAGGGAACTCAAGGAACTCAAGGAACTCAAGGAACTCAAGGAACTCAAGGAACTTGGGGAGAGACTGGACTAAAGGGTGATCAAGGAACTCAAGGAACTCAGGGGACTCAAGGAACTCAAGGAACTCAAGGGTCATTAAGTAATTTCCAAGGAACTCAAGGAACTCAAGGAACTCAGGGAGGTGGAGGAAATCAAGGAGCACAAGGTACACAAGGTGCTGTAGGACCATTTGGTGATTTCCAAGGAACTCAAGGAACTCAAGGTTTATCTGGTTCTGCTGTATTTAAGGGTGATAAAGGAGATACTGGACCCACTGGACCCACTGGACCCACTGGACCTGCTGGACCTGCTGGACCTAATGGACCTACTGGACCCACTGGACCCACTGGACCTACTGGACCTACTGGACTTACTGGACCTACTGGACTTACTGGACCTACTGGACCCACTGGATCTACTGGAATTATTGGACCTACTGGACCTACTGGACCTACTGGACCTACT
>JACCEC011835614.1_pt1 | contig 21166 bp, 5 predicted proteins | sample 7450121 | NCBI WGS metagenome assembly JACCEC01 (sample SAMN15323455, study PRJNA562643) | freshwater metagenome | isolation source: river surface water | place: USA:Blue River Watershed | collected 2017-08-18 | reverse complement strand
GGTATCGAAATTGTCAATCCAAACCATTTAAGTAATGCTGGTACTTTTAGCGACCGTGTAACACAAAACTCTGGAGGGGTGAATATTCTTTCGGCACAGCTTTTGGGTAATATGAGTTTTCTTACAGGAGCTTTTCCTGCCGAATATGGTAATGCACTTTCGGGCGTAATGGATATGCGTTTACGTAACGGAAATGATAAAGAGCATGAATTTACGGCACAAGCGGGCCTAATTGGCATTGATTTGGCCGCCGAAGGCCCAATTGGTAAGAATGGGGCAAGCTATTTGGTCAATTATCGATATTCGTTTACTGGCTTGTTGGCAACGATGGGCGTAAAGTTTGGTGGTGAAGATATTCGATTCCAAGATTTGGCTTTTAATCTTAATTTTCCGACAAAAAAAGCTGGTACTTTCACACTTTTTGGAATGGGGGGCTTGAGTAGCAATGTTTTTGCGGCCGTAAGAGATACTTCTCAATGGGAAGTACAGAAAGATGGATTTGATATAAATTATAAAAACCAAATGGGAGCAGCTGGGGTGACTCACAGTGTAAATTTAGGTAAAAGAACTTTGTGGAGAACGGCAATTGTAGCTTCGGGGTTGAGTAGTTCGAGAGATGCTTACATATTGAGCAAAGCTTCGTTCGAAAAATTTCTGATGGATAAAGATAACTCTAAGAAAATTAAAAATTCGTTTTCTACGAGTTTAAGCTATAAACTTAACGATAATAATAGTTTGAAAGTGGGTGTATTTGTCACGCATCAATACGATAAACTTTTATCGGTCTCAGAAAACACTTTCAGAGCTGAGGGGCATGCTACTGGATTGGTACTTCAACCATATTTAAACTTTCATTTATCGCCATTGCCCAAACTTTCAGCTAACGTTGGTTTACATTACCTCAATTATACTTTTAATAAAACAACGTCTTTCGAACCACGGCTGTCGCTTAGTTATCAACTATCTAACAATCAGTCGATTAGTGTAGCTTATGGCTTGCATAGCCAGTTGCAGCCTTCTCAATTATACTTTGCTCAGTCTGATTTCTTCGATAATAATTTGACTAATGCATATTTGGGTTTGACAAAATCACATCATTATGTGCTGAGCCATCAATATACTTTCAAAAAAGGTTCATACTTCAAGACTGAGCTTTATTACCAAAAAATATTCGATGTGCCAACTTTTAGTGGTAATTCGGCCTTTTCGGCTTTAAATATCATCGAAGAATATCCTTCGGCAAATTTGCGTAATTTAGGCAATGGCGAAAACTACGGTATCGAATTTACTTATCAGCAATTTCTTACGAATGGGTTTTATGCCCTTACCAATGCCACGTTTTATCGTGCCTACACGATTAATGATGGTGTAAGACGAAATAGTCGATACAACGGAAAGCATATTTTTAATCTTACTATTGGAAAAGAGTGGGAGAGAAGCAAAAATCGAATGTTAGGAGCAAGCGTGCGAGTAGTATGGTTGGGTGGGTACTATGAACGAGACATAAATGAGGAAATTTCTATTGTACGACAAAATTTAATATATAGAGATGCTTACGATTTTACGGTGAAACAACCTGATTATTTCCGACCTGATTTTCGTATTTATCTAAAAAAATCGAAGGAAAAGTATTCTCGTACACTGGCTTTGGATATTCAGAACATAGCTAATTATCAGAATGTTTCGTATAGTTATTATGATATATTGCAGAATAAAATAGTTAGACAATACCAGCTTGGTTTGATTCCGATTCTGAGTTATCGTTGGGAGTTTTAATGAGTCCATTGTCAATGGTCGATAGTCAATAGTAACGGCATACATGAACAATAAAATCATGAAAAATATATTTAAAGTATTTATTATCAGCTTATTATCTTTTATTGCTTATGCACAAGAAGATGGAGCAGATATTTGCTCTGAGTCGAAGCAAGCAGCTTTTAAGCGTTTCCGTGATTTACGTAATGCACGAGTGGCGTACCCTGGAGATGATAAAATTGATGTGACCTACTATAAGCTAAATCTGAATATATCGCACGCTCAACAATACCTTAGAGGCGAAGTGACGGTGGCTTTCAAACTTAAATCAGCTTCATCTACTTGCTTTTTAGATTTACGTAGCCCATTGAAAGTTGATTCGGTAAAATTAGATAATAAGCGAATAACGTTTGTGCAAGATGCCAGTAAAGTAAATCTGACTTTCGATAAATCATATCCGCAAGGGCAAGCTCTAAGTGTAATTGTATATTACCAAGGTAAGCCAAATACATCAGCGTTTGGTAGTTTTACGTTTGCAACGCACGGAAGTAGCAATGCACCAGTTGTTTGGAGTTTGAGTGAACCTTACGGTGCTCCCGATTGGTTTCCGTGTAAAGACACCCCTGCCGATAAAGCAGACTCTTCTGATGTATGGATTACAATGCCTGCATCTTTTGTATCGGTTTCTAATGGAGTTTTGGTAAAAGTGCTTGATAATAAGGATAATACACGAACTTATCAATGGAAGAATCGTTATCCAATTGCTCAATATTTGATTTCGATTGCTTGCTCAAATTATGTGGAATACAAAAATTATTTTAAGTATTCGGATAAAGATTCAATGACGGTTAATCATTTTGTTTACCCCGAATCATTTACAGCTACTACTAAAACCCAACTCGACCAAACGCCTTTTATGCTCAAGTTGTTTTCGGAGAAATTTGGACTTTACCCATTTGTCAAAGAAAAGTATGGACACGCACAGTGTGATTTTGGTGGAGGAATGGAACACCAAACTTGTACGTCTATCAATAGTTATGGTGGAAGTTTAGTTGCCCATGAACTTACACATCAATGGTTTGGCGACAAAATTACCTGTAAAAATTGGGAAAATATTTGGCTGAATGAAGGTTTTGCCACTTACGGCGAGGCTATTTATGCGGAAGCTTTGGGAGGTAAAAGTGGGTATCAGTCAAACATAGCAGGTAATGCTACTCGTGCGAAGCGTGCCACGGGAACCCTATATGTACAAAATATTAGTAGCGAGGCCGAAATTTTTAGTAGTATCCGAACATACTCAAAAGGAGCAATGGTATTGCACATGTTACGAGGCATTGTGGGTGATGAAAAGTTTTATAAGATTCTTCAAAACTATGCGGTGTCAAGTGTGGCTTATGGTGCTGCTACGACTGAAGACTTTCAGAAAGTGGCAGAAGAAACGACAGGTTTGAAACTTGATTACTTTTTTAAGGAATGGGTCTATGGCGAAGGCTATCCGAAATATACTTATACCTATAATCCGAACGAAACATCTAAAGAGTTGAAAATTACGATTGCTCAATCTTCTGGTACAAACCCAGTTGTGTTTTCGATGCCTGTTGATGTAAAAATTGTAATGTCCGATGGTTCAGAAAGTCTAACGACGGTATTTATCGATAAAGCGACGCAAGAAATTGCGTTTTCTAAGCCACAAGGAGCAATTTCGCAGGTAATTTTCGACCCAGAGAATAAAATATTGAAAGACGTAACTGAAAATAAAGCTGTATCGGCCGTAACAGGAAATGAGGCTGAATCGCATTTAGTTAGTTGGAATATTTATCCGAACCCTGCTGATAATCAGATAATTGTGAACTTTGATTTAGCAAAAAAAGCTGAGGTTGGGGTCGAAATATTCGATAAATTAGGGAAAAAACTGAAATCAGAGTCGGTTGAGAATTTAATATTCGGGAATTATTCAAAACAAATTTCGTTGAACGGATTGTCAAGCGGAACATTTTTGGTGCGTTTACGTATCAACGACCAATATTTCGGAAAGACATTAATTGTTAAATAAAATAATCTTGTAGAACAATTTAAAAAAGTGTTCTATTTCATAAAATGAAATTATTGATACTGGCAGGCGGGATGTCGTCTCGCATGAAAAAAAATTTAGAAGGTGATACCAACCTCGATTCGAAACTTATCGAACAAGCTAACACTTTACCAAAGTCGATGATTGGGCTTGGCAAAGATGGAAGACCGTTTCTTGATTACGTATTATATAATGCGTCAGTAGCGGGGGTGAAGGAAGTTGTACTTTTACTTAATCCAAAAGATACGGTTTCGCAACCGCATTATGAAAAATTGATGGAAGAAGGCAAAAATTGGGGTTTACAAATTGGCTTTGCTCGCCAGCATATTCCCGAAGGACGCCAGAAACCACTCGGCACTACCGATGCCATTGAACAAGCTCTCAATCAGTTTCCTACATGGAAAAATAGTAGATTTATTGTGTGTAATGGCGATAATTTGTATCCAGTAAAAGCCTTTGAACTACTACTTGACGAAGCTTATCCAAATGCCATGCTCGATTGGGATACCGAAGGCTACACAGTAGATAGAGTAAGAAATTGTGCTATTATTAAGAAAGATTCGGAAGGGTATTTAATTGATTTGCTCGAAAAACCAAACGATGAAGAATGGGCGGAAATCGTGCAAACAATGCCAAGAATAGGTATCAGCTGGAATATTTTTGCATTTACGAGTGCGGATTTGATACCATTTTTGGAAAAAACGCCGCTTCACCCCGTAAGAAATGAAAAAGAAATACCAGTAACCGTACGTATGTGGGCCAACGAGAATCCGAAAGGAATCTACACCATTCAGATTGCCGATGTTTTGCCTGACCTAACGAGTAAGAGCGATATTGCCGAAGTACAGGCTTTATTGAATTATGAAATTTAAAGAGTTCTGACGGGGCTACCTGTGCGGTTTAGAGTTCTGAGTTGGGAAAGTATGGCAACTCAGAACTCAGCACTTTTTACCTCTTTCGTGGGGTCAATAAAAAACCATAGCCCCGACGCCACAATTAAGCAACCTGCAATCAAGAATAACGGATAATTGAAATTCCCTGTTTGCTGCACGATTGTTCCGAAGATAATCGTGATGAAAAATCCTCCCATTTGTCCTGCAAAATTCATTGCACCAGTCACAGTTCCTGAATTTCGTTTACCTATATCTACACAAACCGCAAAAGCTACTGGTAAAGTAAGGTCTTTTAGTAATACGCAAAGTGCCAGTAAATAGCCTGCGACTTCGTTGTTTTCAGTCAGACCTGCTCCTAAAAAACAAATACTTGAAGAACCAAGACCCAATACGCCAACAATTCTTCGACCGAGTTTTAATCCCAATTTTTTACTCAAAATATCGCTTGCAAAGCCTCCTATAACGCAACCAATAGCACCGAGAAAATACGATAGTGAAACAAAATTTTTGGCTTGCTCTTCGCTCATGTGGCGGCCTTCTTGGAAGTAAGTCGAAGACCAGTTGGTGAAGAAGTAAGAAGCATAAAAGAATAAGTGACACATCAGCATCAATATCCAAACGTTGGGATTTTTAACAATAGTTTGCCAACTGATTTTATGACTCACGGGTGCTTGGCGTCGAGCTGATTCTATCTCTTCGATTTCTTGAGGGGTAATATTCTTATGCTCAGCTGGATTATCCCGAAACCAAAAATACCAAACCAATGCCCAAGCCGAACCTACAACTCCCAAGATAAAAAAAGCATATCTCCAACCAAAGGTATGCACCAAAGGAATAACCAAAAGAGGAGTTAAAGCCCCACCGATGCGTCCTGCTGCCCAAATGACTGACTGAGCCCTTCCGACCTCAACCGCAGGAAACCACCGAGAAATGACGATTGAAGCATTTGGATAAGCCCCTGCTTCGCCCACACCAAATAAAAAACGTACGATAAGTAGATATACAAACCCGAAAGCAGTACCAGTAAGAGCCGTAAAACCCGACCACCAAAGTACCACACGAGTAAGGATTTTTCGTGGGCCGATACGGTCGCCGAGAATACCCGTTGGTAATTCGAATAAAGCATAAGCCAACGAAAAAGCCCCTAAGATATATCCGAACGATTGATTGTCGAGATTCAAATCGGCTTTTACGTATTTGCTCACTACGTTCATACAAACACGGTCAAGAAAGGTAATAATTGAGAGCAAGAATAAAAGAAAAAGAACACGATGTCGAATTTTCATAAGGCTTGTATAAATAGGGCTTCAGGATTTTTTGAATAATCAAATGTATAAAATATTGCCTATAAAAACACTTTTGGTATGGCAGAAAGTACGAGATTTTTCTTGAATCGTCAGCTATACAAAGTTTATGCCATAGGAAAAAGAAAATGCGTAGTTCTTATTATGCGGTAGCAAAAAAAAAAGTGAGTAGTTGAGAGAAAAAAAATATGTATCCGTTTAAAAACTTTTTTTAGAGGGTAGTATAATGGCCTTGTTATTAAGCGGATACATATCTGTAAATATTCATAAAATTAACTATTTATGATACTTAGAGCGTTTTTGGGTGGCATGATTTTTCCGAATAAACGGAATAAAGAAAACCGTGTTTAATTGTATTTTGACTTTTGAGTGTGCTAAAAAAAATATATAAACTTGAGACATTAGGCGATTGAGCCTCGTGCCTTTATTTGTACATTAAAAAGAGAAGAGTACCCCTATTATTTTACACTTGTAGATTTTTACGTAACTCAAAAAAACGCTTGCTATGTTGATTATAAAAACTGAAAACCTATGGGTTGTAACCATAGTAGTTTTACTGCTGTTATTCATATTGAACTTTTACATCTTCTTTAAGATAGGTTTTTCTGAGTTATCTTTCTATATACTACCTATATATTACATTTCATTATATAGATGCAAACGACTTTCCACTGATTATATATTCTTCAATAATCATGTTGAAAAATGGCTAAATGGTGAACGAAAAAGTGCCGTTTTAGCTCATTTTAAGGCTCTCAATATCTGTTTTAAGACTTGAGTTTTCGCCTAAAATCCTTCAGATTTAGTTCCAAATTGAGTAATTCAAGCTACCGAGAATAGCTGTTCACAAATAAAAAAAAATGTCATGGACAAGTTCTACAATTTAAACTTTTTATTGCAAAAACGTTGGGAATATAGGATTATAACGTTTTGGACTTGCTTTTTAGTAAGTAGTTTCATACATCAAGTAAATGCCCAGTTGGCATTGCAAAACCTCTCATGTACGACCACAAACGTAACGGCATCATTAGGGTTTGCAACTGGTTCATTAGCTTCATCTGCAACTGGGCAAGGTTGTACAGCCTATAATTTTGCACCTAACACTACCTTTTTACAAAAAGCAATTGTAAGGTCTGATGCCAATGGAGCGTTGGGTATAATCAATGAAATTACAATACAATATGAAACGTATCCAACTAATCAATCGTCATCTATTACTACAACCACAGCTTCGAGAAAAGCCAGTTTGTATTTAAGAGATGGAACAACAACTAATTGTATTGGACCAGAAATTCAAGCCTTACGAAAAGGTAGTTATAGTAGTACACTTAACCCTGAATATGTTGGCCTTACTCCTAATACTGATTATATAGTTGTGATTCAGACCACTGTAGCAAGTAATGCTATTGCTTACCAAAAATCTTGTGTGAGATATTACGGAGGATTTGTAAGTACCCCAGCTATGGCTTTTGGTAATTGTACTACCACTACTCTTACGGGTACCTTTAAAGAAGCAGTTCCTTCAACAGGCTCACTCACTGTACCTATTAGCGTAACTGTACCTGGTTCGGCAACTTTTACTGTATCAGGCACTAATTTTACTGGTACACTTACCACCAACATTGCTTTGGGTCAGACTTCGGTAACTATTCCAATTGCTTATGATGGATTAGGTTTGCCAGGGACTCGTACACTCACTATTAGCTCGAATCGAGCAACCACAACTTGTTCGACAACAGTAACAGTTTCAGGTGGAGCTGATTTTGATGGTGATGGTATTGCTGATTCGATTGATATTGATGATGATAATGATGGGGTACCCGATGCTACCGAATGCCCTTCAAGTCCATTGGTTACTAATGGTGATTTTTCTGTTGCTACTGGATGGACGGTTGCAGGTGGATGGGGTATAAGTGGCGGTAATGCAGGAAATTATGATGATGTGGCTTCAAACCAATTATTAAGCCAAACAATAAGTAATTTAAACCTTGCAACCGTTTCGGGTGGAACAATTACTTTAAATGTAGATGTTAGAACCAATGGTATCGGTAATGTGATAAATTCGACTAATACTGCAAAATTAGAGGTTTTACTTAATGGAGTTGTATATGCTACCTTTAATAATCCTAACGGAGGAACGACAGCAACTGCAGCAGCCAATAATGGAGCCACTATTTCTGCAACATCATTTCCTATTACATTAACATCAGGAACGTTTACATCATTCACAATTAATATCCCAGCTACAGGATTACCAACATCAGCTCCATTAGCCTTTAGGTTTACTGCAAATGGTGATGATTTTGCAATTGATAACGTTTCTATCATAAGAAATGCCCCTTTTTGCGACCCTGATAATGATGGTATTTCAAATCAATTTGATTTAGATTCAGATGGGGATGGTTGCTCGGATGCAGTAGAAGCAGGTGCAACTAATAATTTGACTAATAATTTTGCTTTCCCTGGTCCTTATGGTGCAAATGGTTTAACTAATGCTTTAGAAACAGTTGTGGATAATGGAACTATCAATTATACTTCAACTTATGCAGCTAAAGCATTAAACAATACGATAAATGGCTGTCCTACTATCTTTACTTGTTCACCAAAAGCGTATTTATTCCAAAATGCCCCGACCGATATCATTGAAGTTGATATGATTACGGGTGTAGGCACTACTGTTGCTAATGATATTTACGCTGGAGCTTCTTCGGCAGGCTTTAACCCGAAAGACAATTTCTTATGGACATTCCAGAGAGCTACTGGTACACTTGCCCGAATTGGTAGCAACTGGCAATATACAACTCATACAATTGCTGGGCTTACGGGTGATTATAATTTAGCTGATATTGATGCCAACGGTATCATGTATTTGGGTTTACAAAACAGTGGAGCATTTGTTCGTATCGACTTGAATCCTTCATCTCCAACCTACTTGACGAGATTACCCGCTCTAACTACAACTGCAACAAATATTGCTGACTGGGCTTCGTGTCCCGCAGATAATTTCTTATACTCGATGGACATTAATAAAGTCTTGTATAAGTTTGATAAAACAACAGGTGTAAGAACTACAATAGGAACCGTAACGGGTGGTGGAATAACATCAGAAACTGTTGATTTTGGGGCAATGTATATGGATAATCTTTGCAACTTATATGTTCAAAATAATGGTTCTGGTAAAATCTACAAAATAGGTAATGTAAATACGGGTGGTACAGCCGCTATTCTTGTCTCAACAACAAGTGCCAGTAGTGCAAACGACGGAGCAAGATGTCCGACGGCTCCACTTGGGTTTACATTAACTGCTCAAAGCGGCTCTGTATTTATTGATAATGGTATTGGTGCTGGTGGTATAGCAAGTAACTGTATAAAAGATGGTTTGGAAGTCAATACTGCTATTCCATCGCAATTATATGCGAAGCTCATTCCACAATCTGCTACCTCTGCGTTAGATGTAAAACCAGTGGTGAATGGTGGCTTTAGTTTATCTGTATTTGCCAATGGTACATATACAATTATTTTAGATGATAATAGCGATTTAAGTGATATTACGGCAACACTTCCTACTGATATTCTCGGCACAAAAACATGGACAGGAACAATCACCAACGGTGTGCCATCACCAGCTTTGTTATTCTGCTTACAAACCAATGATAAGGACAATGATGGAATCATTAATAGCGTCGATATTGATGATGATAATGATGGTATCTTGGATACGGTTGAGGGCAATTTAGACTCAGATAATGATGGCTTAATAAATTCTCTCGACCTTGATGCTGACAACGATGGTATTCCAGATAATATTGAAGCTCAAGCAACTGCTACTTATGTTGCCCCAAGTGGAAATGACAGTGACAACGATGGCTTAGATGATGCCTACGAAGGTGTAGGTAATGCAGGTCTTACACCAGTAAATACCGACGGTACTGATAAGCCTGATTACTTAGATTTAGATTCTGACAATGCTCAAGGCACAGATACTGTGGAGGGAGCTCTTACCCTTGATGGTGTCGATAGCGATAATGATGGTTTGGATGATGCAGTTGACACCGATAATGCAGTTCAAGGGCCAGCTAACTCAAATGTTATCACAACAATTCCAACGGGAGGTTTATTGGCTGCCTATCCTGCCAATGCCACACAAGTATATTGGAGAACGGCAGCTACTCCACCAATGCCAAATATTGTTGGTGCTGCGGGTTCGGTCTTCCATGATAATGGTACGGGTGGTGGAATTGCCAATGACTGTATCTCTAATGGTACAGAAGCCGCTAATGTATTACCAATCAATACGTTCTATGTCAATTTAGTTTCGGGAACAACGGTTCTGAAATCATCTCCAGTTGCTGCTGATGGTAGCTATTCGTTGACAAATATCCCCGATGGAACAGGTTATGCTTTGATTATCACCAATTCGGCAATTGCTACCTCGGTTGTGATGCCAACTGGTTGGGCTTTAGTTAGTGGAACAGGGTCTAATCCATACCAGGTAGTATCAGGTTCTGTTCAACCCTCTACTGCTGCAACATTCTGTTTGAAACAAATTACTAATATTATCGGTACTGCTGGTGCGGTGTTCAATGACAACGGAGGTACTGGGGGGGGAGCAGGTAACTGTATTAAAGATGGTAATGAAGGCACACTTACAATTCCGACAGGTCTGTTTGTAAACCTGCTATCAGGAAGTACAGTAGTGAAATCTTCTCCAGTTGCAGCCGATGGTTCGTATTCATTAATAGGTGTAGGAAATGGCTCATATACAGCAGTTTTAACAACAAGTAATATTAGTACAACTCCAATGTTACCATTCGGATGGGCGATGAGTTCAGGAGTTGGCTCAGCAGCTGTAACTATCACCAATGGTGTATTAGTTGGTATTGCTCCAAGTTTTTGTATTCGTCAAGTTGCCAATATTTCTGCCCCAGCTGGAACCGCATTTGTGGATAATGGTGTAGGTGGCGGAACAGCCTTCAATTGTATTAAGGATGGTAACGAAGGTTCAACGGCTCTCCCAGCCAATACTTTTTGGGTAAATCTTGTACAGGGAGGGGTTGTTAAAAAATCATCGGTTGTAGCTACTGATGGTAGCTATGCTTTCGCTGGTATATTTGATGGCACGTATACAATAGTTGTCACGACAAGCCCAACTGGATTGATTTCAACAATGCCTACTAATTGGGAATTGAGTAGCGGCTTGGGTTCGGCAACAATTACTATTATTAATGGGGTCGTTACTCCAAATACACCTACAAGCTTTTGTTTGAAAAACTGTGTATTTACACTACCAACACTCAACAAGTAATGATACATGTATTAATCTCTCAAGGGATTAATTTAAAAATATAACAAAATGAATATTCAAGAGAATAATCGGCTTAACCTGAAAAAGAAAAAACCTCCCTCGTAAGTGTGGTCAAATATAATTTGATTGGAGAATTGCGATGTCCCAGCAAAGCAATGAAAACACAGTCAAACGGCTGTATTAATCAAATTAATGCAATGAATTCAAATTATACCAAAACACACTTGAGTTTATCAGTGAAAGCATTTTTTGTAAAAATGTACCTGCTGATAAAATCTATGATTGCTAATTTTTATGAAAAAATTAGTGTGAAAACAGGTGGTAATTTTCGAGAAATCGTATTCTCGAAAACACCTAATTTGCAGATAGAAGCAAAAGAACATCAGGGTTTTGATAGTTTTTTTACTCGTATTTTTTCAAAGTTTTATTCTCGAAGTGCTTATCGAGACTTGATAGGCACATTGGTATTGATAGCGATAGGTTTAACAACTTTTGCTCAGATAGCCAATGCTCCCGCCAATATAAAGTCACCTTGGGTAAACGGAACATACACTAATATAGCAGCTTCTGAAACAAATAATGATGCACCTCTATCATTGCGATTTGTTTCTGTGAATAATGTTAATAATGTTGTCAATTCTACAACAACAGATAATGCTTCAATTAGCATTACAGGTATTGGTGGTCAAGCAACTATTAGGGTTATTGATAATGATGCCGCCGATACTTATCCTGCTGGAACATTTGCAGGTTTTAGAATTGGTACAACAGGCTTATTGAGTGGGACAATCGCTTCCACTGTTGTTATTCGTACTTATAATAATGGTACTCCAGCTGAAACGTATAATGCTGTAACAAGTTTATTAGGTATAAATAGTAGTTTACTAAATGGAGATGGTACTGCAACAGTAGGCTTTGTAACAACCGCTGATTTTGACGAAATAAGCATTGAATATACTACTTTGGTTGGCTTATTATTCAATGCAGAGGTTTATCATGCTGTAATTGAAAAATATGTTCCTGGTTCTTCTCCGTGTCAATGTGGTAGTGGAGTTAATTGTGGGTTGAATACATACGCAAACCCTGCATCTGCTTTTTCAGCCTTTGATGGTACCACTTATTCTACTTATGACCTTAATGCTTCCGATTTATCATATAATGCTGGTCAGAGTTATGAGCTTTGTACAGATTATACAACTGGACTTACAGAGACTGCAATTGGAATAAGAAATTTAGTGACTTTTTCAAATTTATGTTCTGGTCTTACAAGAACGTATTCATTGAAGTTAAAATCCGATTGTTCGCCAGCAGGTATTGCTCTTGGTGCAAACTTGGATGGAGGGACAAGAAATTTTAATTATTATTCAGTTACACCCAATACTACATATAGAGCATGTGCGACTGTGACCATGCCTGCATGTTCGAGTGCTGGGCCAACAGGGCAGGCAGAATATTCTTCTTCGGCATGGTTAGTATTCAATGCAACCTCACTATGTAGTGCAGGAGTTGTAGCTCCAACAATTAGTAATACGAATGTTAGTAACGTTTGTCCAGCAACTACTGTTAATCTTAATCAAGTGGGCTTAGTCACAAGTAGTACTCCAGTTGGTGCAAGTTTAGTTTGGTTTACAAACAATGCACATACAGGAACGGCCTATGCTACTCCGCTAACAGCTGGGCTCGGCACATATTATGCCTTTTACTATGATGCTGTTTTTGGCTGTTATAGCCCAGCGTCAGCTGCGGTTACAGTAAATATTATAGGTTGCTCAACCAATATACTTGCTCTTGCAAATAATATATATGTAGATAATGGTGTAGGTGGCGGTACAGCAGGAAACTGCGTACGGGATGGCTCAGAAAGTGCTAATGGTTTAGTTACAGGCTTGTATGTAAACTTGGTTTCGGGTAGTACTGTTGTTTATTCTGCCCCAATTCAACCAGATGGTAGCTACCAATTGCTCAATGTTGGTAACGGTAGTTATACTATGATTATTGCTAATAGCCCAACAGCTACCAGCGTGATTTTACCAACAGGCTGGTCGATGAGTAGCGGAACAGGTTCGATTCCAGTTGTCGTATCGGGTGGTAACTTAATCACTCCAGCAACTGCTCCGAGTTTTTGTTTAAAATATTGTCCTGCAATTTCATCAGTGACTAATCAGTCTCCAACTGTTTGTGGATTGACCGATGGTTCAATTACGCTTTCAGGTCTTCGTCCAGGAGTTAGTTATACCATTAGTTACGTAAAAAATGGTGGAGCTGCTATTAATGCTACAATTATTGCCAATGCTTCTGGAGATGTAATTATACCAAATTTGGGGGCTGGAGCTTATACAAATATAACAGCTACCGAAGGAGGGTGTTCTTCTTCTGCGGTAACATCAACTGTTAATAATCCTACTGGGCCAGTTATTTCGGGAACACTGAAAAATGACCCAACAAGCTGTGCTGGTACTGGCATTTATGGTAATATTACCTTACAAGGTCTTACACCAAATACTGCTTATACTATTGCGTACTATAAAGACGCTGCTACAACTGAAACCACAGGTACATTCACAACTGATGGCTCGGGTTCAATTACTTTGACAAACCTTACGGCAGGTGTTTACAGCAATATTTATGCAACACTTAATGGTTGTGCATCTGCTACCGTTGATGTCACTTTGGTTGGGCCAACCCCACCAGCAGCACCAATTTTGGGTGTAAATACAATTTCAAATACTTGTCCAGCTACAAGTGTAAATTTATTAACGCTTTCGGGTACACCACCAAACGGTCGTACACACGAATGGCACAATGCAAATAATACCTTACCATCGAGTTTAGTGGCTAATCCTTCAGCTGTTGCTACTTCGGGTACTTACTATGTATTTGCAAAAAGTAACGCCAGTGGTTGTTATAGCTCTGGGACTCCAGTAACAGTCACAATTAATGTTTGTACTGCAACTTTATCTGCACCAGCTAATACAGTCTATAATGATAATGGCTCTGGTGGCGGTTTTGCAGGCAACTGCGTAAAAGATGGTACAGAAAGTGCAACAGGCTTACCAGGTGGTTTGTACATCAACTTAATTCAGGGTGGACTTGTAAAATACTCTACTGCTGTAAACGTTGATGGTAGCTATACTTTATCTGGTATTTTAGATGGTACATATACTTTAATCATCACAAATGCTGCAACTGCAACCACTTCGGCTATGCCAACCAACTTTAGTTTGAGCAGCGGAACTGGAAGCGTAAGCATCACAGTAACTAACAGTGCATTGACTACTCCAACAGCATTGCCTGCATTCTGCGTTCGCCAAAATCCAACTTGCGATAGTATCAACGGCACTATTTCTGTAACGCCAACGGGTGGTACGGTAGGAGCAGGGATGACTCAGAAATACCTATTATTAACACCAACAGGTGTTATTTTGCAAGAAAGTAGTGTTCCGACATTCATCGGTTTACCAGCTGGTAATTACAATATAGTTGCGATTATCTACGATATTAAACCATATACCGTTGGTGGAAATATCTCAACCGTAACGGCAAGTGCCTGCGTAGGTATTTCTACTCCAGTAAACTTTACAGTTTGCGGCTCAAGTATAGCAGCAGTAGCAGGAAGTGTTTATAATGATAACGGTGCTGGTGGTGGAACCGCTGGAGACTGTATTCAAAATGGTACAGAAATTACTTCGCCAATTCCGAGTGGTTTATTCGTAAACTTAGTACAGGGTTCTACGGTAATCAAATCGGCGGCAGTTCAAGCTGATGGTAGTTATGTTGTACCGAGTATTTTAGATGGAACTTACACACTAATCATCACCAATAGTGCTACTGCAACAACCTCTGTTTTGCCAGTAACATGGTCGGTAGGTATTAGCTCAGTACCAGTAGTTGTAGCGGGGGGTAGTGTAGTAACGCCAAATCCTGCTCCAAAATATTGTTTGAAACAAGGTTTCCCAGATATTGTTACTGTACTTAGCCAACCAACTACTACTTTGGTTGAAAATTCAGTATCTCAGTTGCCAGTTTCAGTTTCTAATCAAGGATTATCTACTGCAACAGGTCAGTTGACATTTACGACTACCTTGCCAAATAGCCTTTCGGCTCCAGCAACATTCCTTGATAATGGTTGGACTTGTATCACGGTTCTTCAAACAGTAACATGTACGAATCCGAATACTAATGGTTTAGCACCATCGGCTAACTATAATTTCAATATTCCGATTACACCAGTAATTGGTTCGGCAGGACAAACTCCTCCAGTTGTTGGAACGGTTACGCCTGTTTTAAACGAGCAAGTTACGCCAAATAATACATCGCTTGTAACCATCGCTACTCCTATTGTAGCAATGCCTCGCCCTGATTTAGTAACTACGTTAGGTCAACCGAGTCCATCATTACAAGAAGGTTCAGCTTCTAATATTCCTGTAACAATTTCGAATATTGGAAATGCTCCAGCAACAGGAACATTGACATTTACTTCGGCATTACCAAACGGTTATACTGCTCCAGCAATATTTACACAAAATGGTTGGACATGTATGACTTCAGGTCAAACGGTTTCTTGTACAAACCCGAATGCTTCTGGTATTGCTCCAACGGCTAATACTACATTTAATATTCCGATTACGCCTTCAGTAGGAACAGCGGGAACAACAACGCCAATTTCGGGTACTGTTTCTCCTGTGTTGAACGAAAACGTAACGCCAAATAATACGGCAACCGTAACGCCAAGTGTGGCTGTTGCTCCGCTTCCAAGACCAGATTTAGTAACTACAATCGGTCAGCCTTCTACGCCATTGGTTGAAGGGCAAGCAAGTAATATTCCTGTGACGATTGCTAATGATGGTACTGCACCAGCAACTGGCCAATTGACATTCTCAACGAATTTGCCGAATGGTTATACTGCTCCAGCATTATTTAACCAAGGTGGTTGGACTTGTTTGACTTCGGCTCAGACAGTAACATGTACGAACCCAAATACAACAGGCTTGGCTCCAGCTGCCAATACTACATTTAATATTCCGATTACGCCAGCAGTAGGAACTGTAGGGGCTGCATTGCCAGTATCTGGTACAATTGCCCCAGTATTAACTGAAAATGTAATTCCGAATAATACAGCTACTATGGTTCCTGCATCGAGTATTTTACCGATGCCTCGACCAGACTTAGTAACTACGATTGGAACTCCTTCGCCAACATTGACCGAAGGTGTTACTTCAAACATTCCTGTAACAGTGACTAACCAAGGTACTGCTCCTGGTACAGGCCCATTGACATTTACGACTACATTACCAACTGGTCTGACAGCTCCTGCATCATTTACCAATGGTGGTTGGACTTGCTCAACCCTGGGACAAGTTGTAAGTTGTACTACTCCAAATACAACAGGTTTAGCTCCAGCAGCAACAACAACGTTTAATATTCCTGTTACGCCAGCTATCGGAACAGTGGGTACTTCGCCAATTATTACTGGTACAACTGCACCAGTACCAAACGAAACAACTACGCCGAATAATACAGCTACAACTCAAGTCGGACCTGTTCAAATTGGTGCCAGACCAGATGTTGTTACTACAATTGGTTCGCCAAGCCCACTCTTGACAGAAGGTGTAACATCAAATATACCTGTTACATTAACCAATCAAGGAAATGCACCAGCAACAGGCCCGTTGACATTTACAACAACATTGCCAACAGGCTTGACTGCCCCAGCTACTTTTGGAATCAATGGATGGTCTTGTAGTACAACGATTCAGACAGTGACTTGTACGAATCCGAATACAACAGATTTAGCTCCGACAGCGACAACAACGTTTAATATACCTGTAACGCCAGCTTTGGGTACGGGTGGAACAACTCCTACAATTGTAGGTTCGGTTTCTCCAGTGCCAAACGAGACTACTTTACCAAATAATATTGCTGCCTTAACGCCATCTGCTCCAATTGCAATGGGTTTAAGACCAGATTTAGTGGTAACATTAAGTCAGGCAACACCAAATATGGTTGAAGGAATTCAGTCTAACTTACCAGTTTCTATTAGTAATCAAGGTACAGCTTCAGCAACGGGTGTTCTGACGTTTACGACTAATTTACCCAATGGTATTACTGCACCAGCAACATTTTCGAATGGCACTTGGTCTTGTACAACATCTGGCCAGTTAGTAACTTGTACAAACCCTAATGCTTCGGGCTTAGCTCCAACTGCTATTAGCAACTTTAATATTCCGATTACGCCAGCAACTGGTACAGCAGGTACTTCTCCTTCAATTGTAGGTTCGGTAAATGTAGTATCAAACGAAAACGTTACGGCAAATAACACGGCTGCAATCACGATTTCACCAGCAATTCAAATTGGTGCAAGACCAGATTTAGTAACTACAATCGGTCAACCATCGCCAGTATTGCAAGAAGGAGTAACATCGAATATTCCAGTTACGATAACAAATGTAGGAAATGCTCCTGCAACAGGACCATTGACATTTACGACTAATTTACCAAATGGTTTAACAGCACCAGCTACATTTGGTCAAAATGGTTGGACATGTATTACATCAGGACAAACAGTAAGTTGTACGAACCCGAACACGAGTGATTTAGCACCAGTAGGACTTACAACTTTCAATATTCCAGTAACACCGCAGGCGGGAACAGCGGGTACTTTACCAACATTGATTGGTTCGATTGCTCCAGTCGTAAACGAAACGACATATCCTAATAATATTGGTATCATGACACCAACGCAAGCAATTTTACCTGCCGCAAGACCAGATATTGTTGCTTCGATTGGTCAACCATCGCCAACTTTAACCGAAGGTGTAACATCAAATATACCAGTTACACTGACAAACCAAGGTAATGCTACGGGTAATGGTACGTTGACTTTTACAACGATTTTACCAAATAGCTTGACAGCACCAGCTTCGTTTACTAATAATGGATGGACGTGTACAACATCAGGTCAGACTGTTACGTGTACAAGTCCAAATACTACAGGCCTTGTTCCGACTGGATTAACTATATTTAATATTCCAGTAACACCAATTATTGGTTCGGCAGGTCAAACACCATCTGTAACAGGAACAAGTACACCATTATCGAATGAAACAGTTGTAGGTAATAATACAGCTTCGATTACGACTTCTCCGATTGCAGCAATGGCACGCCCAGATTTAGTAACAACTATTGGTCAGCCAAGCCCAGCTTTGAAAGAAGGTACTCCTTCGAATATTCCTGTAACGATTACGAATATTGGAACAGCACCAGCAACTGGTCAGTTGACATTTACAACGACGCTACCAAATGGCTATTCTGCTCCAACATCGTTTACTGATGGCCCTTGGACATGTGTAACTTCAGGTCAGACTGTAACTTGTACAGACCCTAATACAGCAGGTATTAGCCCAACAGGAAGTACGACATTTAATATTCCTATAACGCCTGCATCAACGACTGTTGGTACAATTCCAACAATTACAAGTACGACTGCTCCAGTTCCTAATGAAACAGGTTTGGCAAACAATACAGGTACAATGACACCAACGTCACCAGTATCGGCATTGGCACGCCCAGACTTAGTGACAACTATTGGTCAGCCAAGTCCAGCATTAACCGAAGGTGTAACATCAAATATTCCTGTAACTGTTACTAACGTAGGGACAGCCCCAGCCACAGGTCCTTTGACATTCACAACAACATTGCCTAATGGATTGACAGCTCCAGCATCATTCACTGATGGCCCATGGACTTGTACAACATCAGGTCAAGTTGTGACATGTACTTCACCTAATACACTGGGTTTATCGCCTACAGGTACAACTACATTTAATATTCCTGTAACACCAGCAGTGGGTACAGCAGGAACTACGCCAACGATTACGGGTACGAGTATTCCTGTTCCGACAGAGACTACAACTCCTAATAATACAGGTACAATGACTCCAACTGCTCCAATAGCACCGATGCTAAGACCTGATTTGGTAACAACTATTGGTCAGCCATCACCAGCATTGACAGAAGGAGTGATTTCAAATATCCCTGTAACAGTAACAAGTATAGGAACAGCCCCAGCCACGGGTCCGTTGACATTCACAACGACTTTGGCCAATGGCTTGACAGCCCCAGCTTCGTTCTCGAATGGAGGATGGACTTGTTCAACGTCTGGTCAGACAGTAAGTTGTTCAACTCCTAACACCTCAGGTTTAGTACCTACGGCAAGCACTACATTTAATATTCCGATTACACCAGCAATAGGTACAGCAGGAACTACGCCTACGATTACAGGTATGGCTGCTCCTGTGCCAAATGAGACATCGACACCTAATAATACAGGCTCGATGACTCCGACAGCACCAATTGCTGCAATGTTGCGTCCTGATTTAGTAACAACGATTGGTTATCCAGCACCAGCATTGCAAGAGGGTATTACTTCATTGATTCCAGTGACAATTGCAAATATTGGTAATGCGTCTGCAACAGGGCCATTAACATTTATAACAACTTTGCCGAATGGTTTATCTGCTCCAGCATCATTTACGGATGGAGCTTGGGTATGCTCAACTGCTGGGCAAACAGTAACTTGTATTAATGGAAATACGACAGGCTTAGTACCAACTACTTCTGTATCGTTTAATATTCCAGTTACACCAGCTTCTGGAACAGCTAATACAACACCGACAATTTCTGGAACGGTTACACCAGTGCCAACTGAGGCTATCATAGCAAACAATACAGGTTCTGTTACTCCAATGTCACCGATTGTATCAATGCTTCGCCCAGATTTAGTTGCGAGTATAGGGCAACCATCGCCAGCATTACAAGAGGGTGTTACATCGTTGATACCTGTTACAGTAGCTAATATTGGAACAGCCCCAGCCACAGGTTCGTTGACATTTACTACAGTATTGCCAAATAGTCTAACAGCTCCGACGTCATTCTCAAATAACGGATGGACTTGTACAACATCTGGCCAAACTGTTACTTGTACAACACCAAATACTGCTGGATTAGTACCATCGGCCAGTACAACGTTTACTATTCCAGTTACCTCGGTTGCTGGTTCGGCAGGTACAACTCCAACTCTAACAGGAACAGTTGCTCCTGTGCCAAATGAGACAATCACGGCAAACAATACTGGTACAGCAATACCAACGGCACCGATTGTATCTATGTTACGTCCAGATTTAGTAACAACTATTGGTCAACCATCACCAGTATTGACAGAAGGTGTTACTTCTCTCATACCTGTAACCGTAACCAATATCGGAACTGCATCAGCAACTGGTCCGTTGACGTTTACAACGACATTACCTAATGGTTTGTCTGCTCCTGCATCGTTCTCAAATAATGGATGGACTTGTACAACATCTGGTCAAACAGTTACTTGTACAGCACCAAACACTACAGGATTAGCTCCATCGGCCAGTACAACGTTTAATATTCCAATAACACCAGCAATAGGAACAGCAGGTACAAGTCCAACAATCGGAGGAACGGTTTCTCCAGTACCTAATGAAACTTCAACTGGCAATAATTCTGGTTCGGTAATACCAACAACACCAATTGTTGCAGGTCTATACCCAGATTTAGTAACTACTATTGGTCAACCGTCGCCAGCTTTGACAGAAGGTGTAACTTCACAAATACCTGTAACGGTTACAAGTGTAGGAACAGCTCCAGCAACTGGTCAATTAACGTTTACAACAACATTGGCTAATGGCTTAACAGCACCAGCATCATTCTCGAATGGTGGATAGACTTGTACGACATCTGGTCAGACAGTTACTTGTACAACGCCAAATACTGCTGGCTTAGCTCCAACAGCCAGTACAACGTTCAATAT
>JACCEC012454517.1_pt1 | contig 21173 bp, 14 predicted proteins | sample 7450121 | NCBI WGS metagenome assembly JACCEC01 (sample SAMN15323455, study PRJNA562643) | freshwater metagenome | isolation source: river surface water | place: USA:Blue River Watershed | collected 2017-08-18 | reverse complement strand
GCGATTAATATTGGAGATAAAAAAGTAATAATTGAAGGGCATCCTATTCTATGGGATGGCGTTTATCCTGATTTTATGATGAAATTGTATTCATTATTTTGCATTTAATTTAAGGTTTGTTTTCTGTTTTTAATGTAAAATGCACATTCTTTTAAGTTATCCTAGATCAGGTAATCATATGGTTAGATTTTTTATTGAACTATTATCTGAATCACCAACATTTGGTTATCTTTCTAATAAGAAAGATGTGGAAATTTATAAAAATAAATTCAATCATGTGATTCCATTTAATATTTCATTTAATAAAATAGATAAAGATAGATGTTTTTATAAATTTCATAGTCCTCCAGATAATGAAGGCAATGCAAAGAATTTAAATATATCTGAATCTTCTAATATTTTATTGTTTATCATCCGTAATCCGAGAGAAGTTTTATTAAGACATAGTAATTATAATATGAATTATATAAACAATAATGGTGGGTATAATTCATCATATGAGGTATATTTTCAAAATATTGATTATTATATGAATTATCAAGGACCTAAGAAGTTATTTTATTATGAAGATATTTTGAACAATAAACACGAATTTATTCAAGAATTATATACTTTCTTAGGAATATGCAATGAATCAAAATTAAAATATGTATTGGATAATATAGAATTTTTATTTAATGAATCAAAGAATGGTAAGAATCGTTCATGGGGTGGTGTTAATTCTGATTCATGTGATTTTTATTATAAAAAATTAAAAGGTAATGATAAAGTAAAATTTGATACTTACCTTAAATCTAAATTTGAAAATATACAATACGATTTTATTAAGAAAAAATACAATTTAGAATAAAACTAAACTATATAATTCAGTTATTATATTGAATGTAATTTTTACGAGAAACAGCTAAAAACTTATCTTGTGCACCGACTAGAACTTGGTTTTTGTTATTATCATCAATTCGTAGTGAAAAGATACCTTCACTACCGTCTTTATCAACCATATCCATTGCTGTGAGTTTAACAACACTATTACAAAGTGGGATACATTCTAGTATTTGTCCAAATGGTTTACGATTAGAATCACCATCTAATCCTGAAATAATAACAGTTTTATTATGTTTTTCGCATTTTAAAACGAATTCTAGCAAATCAGGAAAGAATTGTCCTTCATCAATACCAATTACGTCATATTGTTGAAAAGTATTATCATTGAGGTCATTTAATTTACTTAACTTAATGGCGTCTTTACGATGTTGAGCGTGAGTTTGAACAAAATTACCTGTTCTAGTATCAAATTCATGATTGATATATAATACTTTTTTCCCAATTACTTCTTCACGACTACATCTACGCATCATTTCAGTTGACTTACCAGAGAACATACATCCTAGAATAATTTCAATTCGACAAGTTGGAGACATAATAAGTATAATAAGTAATTTTTAACTTTAACATTTATTTTATTTTATTTCAATTTTTTTTAAATAAAATTGAATTTTAAGAAATAATATATAGAAATAATATATACTTAATATTTTAAGAGATGCCTCCTAAAAATTTAAAATCAGTTAAACCAGTTAAAGAACCAGTTAAAGAAGAGGAAGAAAAAGTAGAAAAAGTTGATGTATCATACATGGCTTCTGATGCATATGATTTCTATAAAAATTATGATACTTCAAAAAATAAAATGGACCCCATTCTTAATCAATATGAACGTGCATCAGTTATTGGAATTCGTGCACAACAAATTTCAGAAGGTGCTATTCCGATGATTGATGTCCCAGAAGGTATTGAAAATCCGATTGAAATTGCAACCATGGAACTCAAAATGAAGAAAATGCCATTGATTATTTGCCGTGAAGGTCGTGAATACTGGCGTGTTTGTGATTTAGTTGACCTAGAAAACGAATAAAATATACCACCCTTATTCAATAATATTCTTATGTAAATTGGAAATAAGTTTGAATGTGTAATGTTCAACTTCTTTTTGATGTTGATGTTTATCTAGAATTTTTAAATCATTATTGTATCTTTTTTCATTATTTTCATCATTATTATCATTATCATCATCCTTAATATCATGATTATGACATCTAGAACCCTTACGTTTATGAGTATGTATAATTTCATCCAAATATTTAGAAAGAATCTCAAGGTCATCGTATTGTTCTAGGTACCAATCAGATAGAATCTTAACTTGTTGGTATTCATGGTCGATAATTTGTCCCCATGTACTAAGTTCATATTTTCCTAGTTTCTCTCTTAAAATAGGTATAAAAAGCTGATTGTTTTTTAATTTGATATAACGATGGTATAAGATTCTATCAATTGATTCTAAACCCCAAATTTGATTTGAATATCCACCCATCTTATATAACATTTCAAGATTCCATAAACATATGCTAGAAAAATATTTCTTTTGATAATGGTCGGACCAATTAAACCCAATATTAACTGCACCTTTATCTGCTTCATTAAAAGCCATATAATATGGAATCATTTCGGATGTGATTGGAATATTAAGACCATTTACTACAATGTGTGTACAATGATGTTTTCTAGCTATTAAAAGACCTAGATTGATTAGTTGTCCACGGTTGAATTTACGATAATCACGGGATTGTTCACAGATTATTATTTTGAATTTTAACTTAGGATATTTTCTAAATTCTTCTATTAATCTATTAGTCACATCTTTCAGAGTTGACCGATGGGTATTATCTGATTTTAAGTAGGGTATCACGACAGCCAATTTATGGTCACGAAAATTAACTTTGTTTGTATCAGGTGGTGGAATTGATAAAGGTGTTATAATTTTAACCTTGGATTCGTATTCTTGATATTTCTTTTGTAAAGATGAAGTATCTAGACGATGATGTGCGATTGAATTAAGTAAATAGTTCATGTATTCCGTTACAGTTTTATGGTTGAAAAATTTCTTAAAAGCCATATAACCATTTTTAGCAATCTTTGAGCAAACATCTTGATGGGTATTTGCCCATTTTATTGTAGTTAGTAAATTCGATAAGTCATTTTTGATTGGTAAATAGTGTTGAAATGGTTTTAGTAAATGATCATACCATGTTTTATATTCCGATTCAACCCTTAAAACTAATCCACCTAAAGATAAATAATAAGGAAATTCAGGGTCAATACCATAACTAGGAGCAGAGATTAAATATTTATATTGACCATGTAATCCTTTAAGTGTTCCAATTGGACTAAATCGAAAATCATCTGGGTGATGAAAATTCATTGTTGGTTTAGCTTCAGTAACAATTTTGTCTCTTTTGGAAAATCTAGTTAAATCTGCATGTATAAGGTCTTTATGTTTTTCAGATATACTGATTAATTTAAGACGAATGTTATCTTTCGCATCAATACCACATCCAGAGGAATCTCCTAAGAAATATGCTTTTGATTTTTTATCCACCCAATCCATATTATGTTTATCACAACTATTGGAATTTGAATTCTCATGACCTCCACAAGTTGGATACATATATTTATTTTCACATGAATTACGAAAATATTGTTGTGTTATTAATCTCCAATCTTCAGCTGATGGATATGGTAAATCACCGAATGTGTCATTTGTACATGTACTAAGGATTGGATGATATGAACTATAATAGTGAGAAGTTAATAATTTATCTTCTCCATGTATATGATTAAAAGGTTCAGTGAAGTTATTTTTAAGGACTGGAAATGCTTTAATGTTCATAAAAAAATCAACATCATCTATACTATGATTCATACAAGTCATTTCTAGCATATTATATATTTCAGCCCAATTTGAATCATTGATGGATGTTAATTTTTCAGTTTGTAAAAGACAATTACTAGCACCCCATAAATCTTTGTTCTTGACGAATTTTATTTTACCTCCTAATACTTTTTGTTTATCTATAAAATACTCTTCTAGGTTATTATATTTTTCAGGTAAATTAATTAAACTTGACCAATCATTTACAAAATTAGTATTAATGAAAGGTTGAAAAGAATTAATTTTACCGTTTTTAATTTGAACATAAATACCAGTTGCAAACTTTTGAAATAAATAGTTAAAAGTATTAATGACAGTTGTACTATTTATTAGTTCATAAACAGCAGATTGTAATTTATATGTGATTTCTTTCTTAATTGGTTCAAATAATTCTATCTTATGATGATGATGATGACCATGTTGACCTTCGTGGTGATGGTGGTGGTGATGGTGATGATGGCTTTTATTCTCAAAAATAGCATGGTTACATTTTTCTTCTGGTTGATGATGATGATGGTGATGTGAATTAGTTGCTTTTTCTTTATGACATTTACCTGAAAGAATATGATTTTCTTCTAACCATTCTTCAATAGTCAAACCAGTTGATTCAGGAAGTAAATCATTAAATATTTTCTTTTGTGCTTCATTATAATCTACTATGAATGGAAAAATAGCTGAATAACTATTACTTTGAGGATGTTGATAATATGTAACTTTATTATTACATTCTGATTGTGTATTATGGCTTAAATTTTTAAAATATTTTTTTGTAGCATGATGTATAGTAGAATTATGCTTGGTTCTTTTAATAGTATGAGAAACCATTTAAACTCTTACTATTGAAATAGAAAATAAAAAATAGGCTTAATTAAACATCTTACTTTCAATGGATATAATGTTTATTCATTAGAGATTGAATATTAAAATAAGTAACTTCTTGACTGCTTTCAATACCTAGAAGGTCAGCTAAAGGTTGATTAAGGTTGATTTTGACTTTTTCGGATTTATTTTGAAGACCGTTCGTATTGATATAGTTGTAGAGTTCTTTTGTAACATCAGCACGTGTCATTTCAGTTCCAATTGGTTTATCTAGAAAATTAGCTAATTCATCGGAAATACGGCATGGTTTGGTAATACCAGAAGGAAAATCTTCTTCTTTTACCTTCTTTGGTTTACGAGTTTTCTTCACTTTCTCTTCTTTCTCTTCATCTTCAGGAACATTATCACCTTCATCTTTTGTTTTTTTAGACTTTGTAGTTTTTGGTTTACTTTCTTTATTGAGTTTTTCAATCTTTTTCTTATAAGATTTGAGTTTAGCCATTAAATCATTTAATGCATTTTTAATTGAATTCGCATCTTCACAGATTGCATTAAATTCTTTCATCATTTCATCTTCAATTTCAGTAACTTCAGTCATGTTTGGTTAGATTGTTAAGTATATTAAATTCTTATACCAATTCAATTTTTATTCATCATCTTCATCCTCATCCTCATCTTCTTTATCTTCCTCTTCATCTTCTTCATCATCATTGTTGTTATTGTGGTCATGTTCATCAAAGGGTGTGGCAAAAAGTGCACCTACAACTGAGATATGATTGTCACCGTTTTCATGACGCTTTCTAGCAACTTTAATTTTGATTTTCATTTCTGGTTCAAGCATAGTATATTTTTTGTTATCAAAATGCCATTGACTAGGTACAACAATATCAAGAGGATTGTCACTATCATTAATTTGACAAACTAACCCCATCTTGGTTTCATCTTTAACCGTACAATTAATAATTGAACCAATTGGAGGGTTACAAATGTCTGCTTGGAATTTAATGTCATAAACAGGAAGTCCAGTGAAATATGCTTGGTTAATCTTACCTAGACTACGTCCAAGAATTTTGACACTTCCGACTTTAACGTAACCTTCACGGATACAACGACCTTCAATTTCTTTTTTTAATTTGCTTAGAAAAATTTCATCAGGGTCTTGTCCAAATTCATCTGCTTGAAGATGGTAACGATATTCTAAAATGTTAGTAGTATAAAGGTTGTCCATTTAATTTATTATAGATATTAAAATGTTTAAATTGAATAGATAAAATCAATTTTATTTAAAATAATAACTAATAAAACAATAAAATAATAAAACAATATCCTAGCAATGTTACTTAATTTAATTAAAGATAATTTGCTTAACTTTTATACAATCCGTGTTATCATACTATGGATTATCAGTTTAGTCTATTTATTTATATCAAATAATATGTGGTATAAAAATCTAGTTGGTATAACTATGTTATTTATGTTATCCATAATCTCATGGATTGGTTTTACTCTTGTTCATATCTATCCTAAATATTTTTATTTCCCAGTCAATAACTATTATATGAAAGGAAAAGAAATCATTATCTTTGATATCCTATTACACCAACTACCCTTCTTCATCCAATTAATATTATTAAAACTAGGTGTATGGTCATTTAATAAATCTATGATACCATTAGCCATTATGATTAATTTAATCTATTTCTTGATTTATATATTACAAGTAAACCCATACAAAATTTATTTACATACTTAATCAAACAATGATTCCATTTCTTTGGCTTCTTCGGCGGAGAAGAACCATCTCTTACCATCTTTTCTAGCAAGGTCATTACGTCTTAGAACAAGTTCAATGTCATCACACATCATTTTTTTATTACTAATATCCTTTGCATTAGGAACTAAACGATTAAGATGTTCAAAGATTTCCTTTCTAGATTTATAACCACATGTAATACCCTTAATTGCTTTCTTATCACCCTTAGTTAAATCACGAATCTTAAACAATGCTGGTTGGTCATTTTTATCAAACTTCAAATAACCATAGAACATACTGATATTAGATGATTTAACATAATTAATTTTCTGTAAATCTAGCATCTGTAATTGAATTCCAGTATCAATCTCAAATGTATTTTCATTAACATGATATTTATAAAAGGTTTGTTGGTCATTTTCTATTAATCGATAACCATAAATCGATTTATCATTATTTCTATTAATATAACCCTTACGTATAATATTATTTTCCATACATTCCAACATGTTCTTTTCTAATGTTGTAAGTTCTTCTTTATTAATTACTTTCAATAATAGCATGTTTAATAAAACTCTCTTAAAGGATGGTATCAGTCTATCTAGAACGACTTGATATATTTCGGTTGTTGTCAATTTGAAACTAGAGAGAAATAATGCATCGGATGTTTGGGTCTTAATATTCTCAATCTGTGTATTAACATATTCAATAACATCATCCATATTATAAACATCAGCTTTCTCTAGGTGTTTCTTTTGTTCACCCATCTTTTGAACATATTCACCTAAATCTATCATATTAGGACGAATAGGAGGGGGTATTTTACGTTGATAAAGTAAAAGGTCCTGATTATTAATTTGAGCGGGTTGGAAGATATAGTAATTACCACGATAAATTAAATAGCCATGACGACCATATTTATCCATCACTTCAGTCTTATTCTTAATCATTTCATCCAATGCCTTGTAGATTATAAAAACATCGCGTGAATACTTAGAAGGTATCTTCTTAATAATATTATCCAAAGTCATAATCACATCAGTTTTAAAAATCTTAGCAATAATACCCATAATTTCAGTGATTTCGTATTTTAATGAAGATAGATTATATGTACTGTAATCTAGTTCATCACTAGTATAGTTCATTTTAGGTGGTGGATTGAAACATTTATATTCACAGTTCTTGAGATAATGACAGGTGTGTGAATATGGTTGGTCATAAATCGCAACCTTCTTCATTTCACCACGAGATGTTTTAACCATTACTTTTTCACCCCAATCTTTCTCCGAATAATGATTACCATCTTTATTAAGATGACAATCAATCGCATTTCTTCTAAGAATATCTTCGGCTTCACCAATGTTAATTGCTTTGCTCTCTGCTTCACGATAAATCTTCAAATCAACTGTTTCACGATCCCTTAGGGTTGCTGCGTACATGTAAACTGTAATATTACGTTCTTCAGCCGGTAATTCAATATGTGACCAACTTCTCAAACCTCTCCCAATCGCCTGTGAAAGACGATTAAGATTATGCCAAGGGTTAAGAATATGTATCTCACGAACCCCAAATAAACTAATACCTTCACTAGCCTTACGTGTTGCTAGAATGACTTTGACTGGTTCATTCATCATTTCATGACGTTTAGCTAGATAACTTTCATAATGTTTAGATAATGATACATTACCAGAAATAACTAAATAATCACCCTTATATTTACTTTCTTTGTGTTCTGATACTAGAACAGGAGATTCACTCGATTTATATTTATGATAACCAGCGAGTTCTAAGGCGAAGATTAAAGGTAAGATACCACTGACTTCATATTCAGTATAAACGAAAACTAAACCCTTGGCTTTTTCAATATTTTCCATGATTTTATGTATTTTAGATGAATGTTTCATTAAGGCTTTACCCTTGTATTCTAATGCATCATCTGGATTATTAAATGAATATTGAGTTTTGTTACCAGAACGGGTCATAACTGAATTGAGACCTTTTTCACCGTAAGTTTCAACTATATTGTCTGTTTCGGTTAAATCTTGATAAATGAAGTTACAGATTTGTAATTCGGATGAGAAAGCCGCTGATGTCTTTTCTTCATCGGGTGTGATTCTCTTTTCTAGATATGTTCGGTATATTTTCTCTTGTTGAGGTGACATCGGGCAACTAATAATTTCTAGGTGTTTAATTGTTGAATTAAGGGGATTACCATAAATATCAAGTTTTGGGTATTTTGCGGGAGTGATAATATCATGGTCACCATTGATACTTGATGAAAAACGAAGAGGGAAAATAACTGGATTTTCACTTCTTAGGAAACTAACATAACCACGTGAATAATTCTGGAGAATATCTTTACCATGTGATGTGAAAGTACCATCGGCTTTGAAGATATCACTTTCTTTTAAGATGGGTCTTTTATCATTAATCAAAAGATAGTTGAGGATTGAGATTAAATCAGCGGGTTCATTGAACATAGGTGTCCCTGATAAGAGAACCAATTTAAGATTTTCAGCGTGTTCTAGGACCTTCATTAAAACAGGTGGGACAATACGTGTTTTATTTTCGGATGCATCTTTAATATTATGTGCTTCATCGATGATTAGAAGTGTATTATTGTACATTTTCTTTATTTTAGCGATTTCCACTTCACGATGTTTGGATTCAGGAACACCTCTAGTTGCTCTTTGGAGTTCTCTAAGAACATGTTTAGCCCATTCTAGGGACCCATAGAAAGTATAAGAAGTTTTGATTGCTTTATCTATTTTGTATTTGACAATTTTGCAAGATTCAGCATGACCCTCTTGACATTTCTTGACTAGTTCGGGGTTTTTGATTTCTCCGACAAAAGTATCACCTGCACATTGATTTTGGTTTTTCTTTAAACGATCCATACTGAAGATTTCACCACGGTCAAAGGTTGGTTTGGCAATGATAACTATTTTTTGGTTATTAGCCATGACAGTTGGACGTAAGGTTTCAGCGATGGCGACTGATGCACATGTTTTACCAACACCTAGACCATGGAAAATAAGAACACCATTATAAGGTGTATTACGTGACATGAAATTCTTTAAGAATCTTTGATGTTGTGCAAGGGAGATGACACCACTTTTGCGTTCGTTAACTATTCTAGGAACATCTTCTGGAAGGACTTTTTCTAATTTGTTTTGGTAGAATTCGGCTTTACGGAAAATCTTTTGGGAAAAGTTGGGGTCGTAATAGCTAGGATAGTTAAGTTTGTCTTGTTCATGAGGATGTTCTTTGTAATGTTGGAATTTAAGGTCTTCACTGATTCGTAGTATTTCATTGTGTAGATAACGATCTGATGTTTTTTTCAATTCTTGGTTGAGATATAAGATTGCAGTATCGTATTTAACATTAGAGACATGGGTGTTTAATTTTTTTAAATATTCTTTGTATTGTTGTGCTTTTTTGGTATCTTTGACTTCATCTTCTAATGAGATGAGATTTTGAACTTCAACTTCATCATCTATATCTTCAACATCATCATTTCTAGATTTACTTTTACTCCTTTTTTTAGTTTTAATATTACTAGTTTGTATCTTTCTAGTTTTTATAAGTGAGGATGTGGTTCTCATTTAACTTTACTTTAGAAATAAGAAAAATAAAAAGTTAATTGGGTTATTTTGAATTAATATTGTTAGTTAGACATTACTTAGTTCCAAAGCATAAGCATTTAAAGCTTTTTGTTCTCCAGTTAAAGGAGCTTGTGGTTGTCCTAATTGCCCTTGCTGCTTTTCATACAGTTTTAATCCGCCAAGCTTTGGGTTTACTTTTGGGAGCGTCTTCCCCATGTGGGCTTGTATAGTCGGTGAATTATCATCAGCAGCATCTTGAACCACATAAGAAGTACCAGATGCTTCTTTACGTCTTTGTGCTGCGGCTATTTGAGCTTCTACAGGTGGTAGGAGTTTTTTAGATTTTTGAACAGATGGTTGATTTTTCCCTTTAAAAGGATTTGGGAGTTTACGTTGAGTACCCTTACCAGTTGCAACATCTCTTACAGCCTGTGCAAATCTTGCATTTACAGTAAGAGGGGGGGTATGGTGAGGAACAGTAGTTGAAACTTTACTTATAGTGGCAGCATTAGATTCATATGTAAGAGAATTACAAATACTATTTACATCAGTAGAAGCACCAGCAGCAGGAGCAGTATTAGGGTCAGCAGCACCAGTAGCAGGAGAAGGAGCAACAGGAGCAGCAGGAGCAGTATTAGGGTCAGCAGCACCAGCAAGACCAGCATTAGGAGCAGCACCAGCAAGACCAGCATTAGGAGCAGCAGGAGCAGTAGAACCATTACCAGCAGGAAGAGCAGCATCAGTAGAAGCACCAGTAGCAGTAGCAGCAGGAGGAGGTAAAGTAGGAGCAGCAGCAGCACCATTACGAGCACCAGTAGCAGCATTAGGAGGAGGAGGAGGAGAACGATTAGGAGGATGAGCAGCAACAACAGCAGGAGCAGCAGGAGGAGGAAGATGAGCAAAAGGGTCAGCACAAACAATATCTTCATCTACAACAGCACCAGCTTCAGGAACAGCAGGAGCAGCAGTAGTATTAGGGTCAGCAGGAGCACCAGCACCAGCAGGAGCACCAGCAGGAGCAGTAGTATTAGGGTCAGCAGGAGCAGCAGTAGTATTAGGGTCAGCAGGAGCAGGAGTACCAGTAGCACCAGCATCAACAACAGGAGCAGCAGGAGCACCAGTAGCACCAGCATCAACAACAGGAGCAGCAGGAGCACCAGTAGCACCAGCATCAACAACAGGAGCAGCAGTAGCACCAGTAGCACCAGCATCAACAACAGGAGCACCAGTAGGAGTACCAGTAGCACCAGCATCAACAACAGTAGCAGCAGTAGCATTATTATCATTATTATCATTATTATTACCCCATTCATTTTCATTTTCATTATCATTTTCATTTTCATGTGTAGGATTTTTATCAATATACTTATTAATTTCTTGAATTACCAGGTTAATATCAGTATCATTAGTTGTTAATATATTATAAATTTCATCAAATTGTGTAATATAATATTGAATATTAGAATGTCTATTATAGATATAAGTTTCTAATAATTGTTTTAATAACATAAATATTGAAATTTGTTTAGTATTTGATAGGTTTAATATTAAATTATTTATATTGGGTATTTTTTCTTTAATATCTAAACTAGCTAATTGATAAAATAAATCTGATTTATATTTTTTTAAATTTGTAAAATAATCCAAATTATTACTAAAATCCCTACCATTTTCTATTAAATATGTAAGGTATAATAATAATAATTGATAATCACAAATTGATAAGATATAAAAATATTTGGTATCATCATCATCAAAATTATATTGTGTCATATTAATTTTATTAATGACAGTATTATTAATTTGTTCTTTAAAACCAACAATATCTGTTTGGTGTGTTGTACCATCTTTTAATATTTCATATAACATCTTTGAAAAAATCTGTAAATTATATATTTTGTACTGTAATTGTTTTTTTTTTTCATCATTTTCATTAATTTGAGCAAAATAATATCTCACATTATTCTTATCTGTATAATCAAAATTTGTATTAACTATGTATTTTGTATTTGTTGTTGTTGCCATTTTTAATATTATAACAAGAAATATTTAAAATATTTAAGACGGTAAAAATAAAAAATCAAATAAATCAAGCTTGAGTAATAATAATACTTGGGTCATCTTCAATAACATGTTCCTTAAAATAAGTTTTCTCCGCTCGAATAATTGAATAAGCTTTTTTCAAAACATTAATTTTCTCACGTTGGTATGGTCTAATTTTACGAAGTGCATCTTGAAAAGAAAACCAACCAATCCCACCGATTTCAGCAATTTGATTTTTATTCTGTTTATTGATTTCCGGTAATTTTTGACTACATGATTTAGCCAAAAAATAACTATGTTTATATCTAATCTTATTCGTACCAATAAAACTCTCTTCCAATGGTTTGACATTATGTAGTAATAAATAATCATCCCCTACAAATCCAGTTTCTTCTTCGAATTCTCGACAAGCACATTCACTATCATTTTCTTTTAATTGACGACGACCTTTAGGAAACCCCCATTCAGGTTCATTCCAATGATATTGTGCAGATTCAATTAATTCTTTTAATTTACCTGAAGAATACATGCGATTAAATTTATCTTTGGCTTCAACGTATTCATGTCGATAATGACGACAATTTTTATTGATTATAAATTTATCGAGGAGTGTATCAAAATCATGTGTTAGAACATTCATACGTTCATCATTAGACATATTTTCGATTAATTTCATTAAATATGGTTCATCTTTTTCGTTATATTTACCACGTAATAGTTCAATAAATCCAATACTATCTCTTCTTTGAATTAATAGAAATTTTATTTCATAATAATTATTAATTTGTATGTTATTGTATAAAATAATACCTAGACTAATGATGGCTTCGATGCATTTTTTATATGAATGACCTATTTTACCACAATTCCCACAGTATAGTTTATATTTGTCATTTGTGACTATTTTTTTATTATTCATGGTATCCTAGACCAATTATGGATTATGTATTATAATTATAATTAAAAAATCTTATACACTTTTTTACACTTTTTACACTTTTTAGAAAAAAGCGTTACCAAAAAAATATACACTTTTTAGAAAAAGCGTTACCAAAAAAATATACACTTTTTAGAAAAAGCGTTACCAAAAAATATACTTATAATTTGATGAATTTTTCTTCTATTGGTACTTTTTCCATATTAAAAACATCAGCAATAATTTCATTGAATATATTTTTGAATAAATAATTGCCTAAGAATTTTTTAATTTGGATTGTTTTGCTAGATAGTCCTGTTTTACGATTAATTTCTAGTAATTTAACAACATTATCGGATGTAATCATAAAATCGCAACCATTAATAGCATATCCATTTTGTGTTTCTTCATAATTACTAAGGTCCGAAATATCACTAATGTATTTAAGAATTTCTTTGATTTGTCTAAAATAATTATTAGTCATTCTAGCACCATATTCTTCTACAAAGGCATTAGGAAACAGATAACCACCATCCGTTGATTTTAAATGGGTATCATGAATATCTTTATTCGTGAAATCATTGGCGACATATTTATCTTTGGCTGTGAAAATTTGTCCATATCTAGAAAGGTAACTTTTTTTAATGTTCTTGGAGTTGATATAGTTAATGAAATAGATTCTAATATGAAATTTCTTTTCTTTGAAGAGAAGAGGGTTGAGAATATATTTGTTTAAGATAAAACCTTTATTGGTACTCTTAACTCTTTTCATCTTATCTATGAATTCATTGTAATTATGAACAATCATATTACCTTGACCTTGTCCAGCCGCATTTAATTTCATATACCATGGTTGATTATTTTTAAAGATGAATTTGTAATTTCTATTGGGATTATATTCGTAGGTTTCAATGAAATATTGATATGTTTTTTGTTTGTTGTGTGAATATGAAAGATTATAGAGGTTATTTTTATTGGTGATAGAAATGTCATTGATATAGTTTTTGAGTCTTGTTCTAGTATAGTATAATTCTTTGGGGACTAATTCATACATATGTAAGAAATCAATCATATTATCAAAGTTTTTTTCATATATATTTTTTTCTTGAAATTTTGCTTTTTTAAGTAATTTTTCTAGGACAGTAAAATCGATGTCATTTTTATACAATTCATTAGTAAAATATAAATAATAAGTAGGATGTTCCATTTTAATTATTTGTAATATATTTTTTATTTTTATACAAATTAATAATAAATAGATAAAATAAACAATGGATCCTAAAGTATGGGGACCGTATTTATGGTATATTTTGCATATTATTTCATTTAATTATCCAACCCACCCCAGCTATGCAGATAAAAGAATGTATCATGATTTCTATATAAATTTTAAAGATTTAATACCTTGTGCTGCATGTCGAAAACATTATCAACAACATTTACATGGTAATCCAATTACACCTGCATTAGATTCACGAGCCGACCTAGTTAACTGGGTAATTAAAATGCATAATATTGTTAACATTTCTTTAGGAAAACCGACGATGACAACCCAAGAAGTCTTAACAGCATACCAAATGAATAATTTTGCACCACCCAATTATAAAAAACCACCAGAGGATTCACAAGCATTAAAAAAACAAAAATGGAATCGTGGAAGTTTGTACTTTTGGATTGCACTCTTTAGTGGAATTATAATATATAGATGGTATAGAGATTATCAATACTATCAAAGGGCTTATTATTAGAAATAAAAAATTTTAAATATTTTAAAGTATTTTTTTGACCAAACTTTTTTTCTAAAAAAGTTTTTTTTGCTAACACTTTTTTCTAAAAAGTGTATGTTATTCGGGAATCAGCCGAAGAACGATACCCATTGCAAAGAGTTCTTGGATTAGAAGTTTGCATGAGAATGGAATACGGACTTCGCTAAATGCAGAATGATTATTACAATAATTACATTCTTGGATATTGTATGAGATATTAGTGCGTCGGTCATGGCTAATGTTGTAATTAGCAATTACACCGCATAAATCGCAGACATGTACTTTATAGTTATCTGACATGTCCATCAGACGTTCTTTGAGGAAAACTGAGATACCATGACAGAGAATACCATCACGTTCCATTTCACCAATACGAAGACCACCATCACGGGCACGACCTTCACTACATTGACGAGTAAGCATTACAACAGGTCCAGTAGACCGAGAATGTACTTTATCTTCTACCATGTGTTTGAGACGTTGATAGAAAGTGGGTCCAACAAAGATTTTTGTCTTCATTTGTGAACCATCGATACGACTATAGAGAATTTCATCACCATAGTTTTCATAACCTTGTGCTTCTAGGGCAGCACCAATATCTTGAACTTTAAGTCCAGAGAATGATGTAGCATCACCAATTGCACCAACATTGCATGCAACTTTACCAGTAATACATTCGATTAAATGACCAACTGTCATACGACTAGGGATGGCATGAGGGTTAACAATAATATTAGGTACAATACCCGATTTAGTCCGAGGCATGTTTTCTTCAGGATAAATCATACCACAAGTACCTTTTTGCCCATGTCGACTGGAATTACCGGTCCAAACAGGAATTGTGCTCAGATGGTCTTGTACCATAAAGATAGCAGAAGAAACGCGGAGACAATAAACATCAGACGAGACATTATCGTTTTCATCAACCCAATCTTCAATTACTCGCATACCATCTTCTTTAATATAGACAAGGTCATTATTAATAGCTGCATGAAGCATTAGACGTTTGAGGTCAATTTTAATTGGGTTTGAAACAAGACCATTAAAGGCATCAGAACCAATAAAACCGTTGACTTTGTAACCTTTGAGACTGTCTTGAAGGATATTGTAAATAATATCAAACGATTCAGGGTCAAATGAGTACATCCATTGAGGAAAGTCATCACCGTTTTTAATTAGGAACATTTCGAATAATTCCGCTAGGTGAGATTGACTTTCACTTTTAATTGTAAGGCTACGTTCGGTGTAAACAATATCCTTTTCAGCATCACCACCTAGTGCATTAATAATCCGAGTAAGACCACGAATAATGTTTGCATACTTTTCAGCGATTGTCCAAACAGGATTAACAAGATAGTCATGATAGAGTTCATTCTGTTCACGATTGTTGAGTGTCGTCATACCATTTGATTTAACTTCAATTTGTAGACGTTTAACAATCACATCGTCCATAATTGCTTTATCGGTTTGTTTGAATTCGAAAACGAGTGAGTTGTTTTCATGGCGAGTACCATATTTTAGCCAAATTGCATATAACATGGCAATATGTTTGTTTTGGTATTTAACATCGTTAAAGATTGATGTCTGATAACTGGTTGAATAAATACCATGATTGCACATATAGAATGTCTGTTTGTTTTGAATCAATTTCTTGGCTTCAATCAAACCAAAGACACGAGAACCTAGAGGGCGTGCAAATACCTTATGTTCGGGTGTAACTCGCATACGAAAACCAGTTTCAGGGTTAGTGAATTCAATCATTTTGACTTTCTCAGCTGGTTTAGCTGGAAAATGAATCTTCTCAAGTGGTTTTTCGTAGCGAATTGTTTTAGATTTATCATCATAAATCATGACTTTAAATTGTGGGTCATAATCACGAATCGTAACCCATCCGTTTTCGGTTAAGACTTTGGTGGACCCTGGAAGACAGAATTTATCACCTACAGTTGGAACACGAATTGAACGGATTTTAACTTTACAAAAGCGAAACCCTTCAGAATTACGGCTTTCATAAACTTTATCAACAAAACCTTCTTCGTTTGTACGAATTGGTGTGCTGATATCACGATAAACAACTTTCGTGATTGATTTGTCTTGTTGTCGAATCGGGATAATTTTACCAATGATAATATCACCTGGATAGACATAGACGTTTTCTTTAACAAATCCGCGTTCATCTAAGTTCTTGTAAGTGCTTTCGCGTTTCTTACCAATCGTAATATCGAAGCGTTTTTCACCAGTTAGACTATCTAGTTGTCCAGGATTGGCGAACTTTTCTTCTTGTCCAGAGGATTGAATCTTCTTTTCATCATCTTTGTAAGAACGATAGAAGACAGAGGAAAAGAACCCACGGTCAACTGCAGATTGAGAAATAATGACTGAATCTTCTTGATTGTAACCGGTATAACAAAGGATACATACGATAGCATTGATTCCATTAGAAATTTTATCTCCGTGGAAGAACTTGGAAAAGTGTGTATTAACAAGAGGACGTTGAGGATAACGCAGAACATGTGCAAGTGTATCAAGACGCAATGCATAATTAGTTGCGTAAATCCCCATCGCTTGTTTCCCTTGGGCACTTTGATAAGTATTACGGGGAGATTGATTATGGTCTGCGAATGGGATACAAGATGCAAGAACACCTAACATCATTCCGACCATAATTTCGCAATGAGTATATTGATATTGATATTTGTCACGATCCGTTTCATAGAGTTCTTTTTGGTTAACTGCAATAAGTAGATTGTTTGATTCAATGCAGTCAATAAACTCAATGACACCTTCTTTGATTTCGTGGTTATCTTCTAGTTTAGCCCGCATATCATCTTCAGAAATACCACGTTGAATTGCGTACATCAATCGTTCATTAGTTTGAGGGATAATAAGATTATTCCAGCGAATAATTTTCTGTTTCAATTTCAGAATATGATGATTTTTGATACGCAATTTATTGGGTGAATCAACAATACAAAGAGGACGAGATAAACGACCACCATCTGTATTGATGTAGATTTCTTTGTTATTATGATGCCAGAAGATGGAACAATAGATATTTAGGAGACCTTGACGACGTAGACTACGTAGTTTTGGTACTAAGATATTTGCTTCACGCGTGATACCATAAAAGTCGCCATTGACGAAAATCTTGACATGATGATATAAATCAGCAAGTGGGACTTCAGTAACTTTGGGAACTTTAAGGTTTTCTAGTTGATAATAGACAATACTAGGTGGGCTCGGTTTAGTAATAATAGAACCATTTGAGAGATTCTTAACTAGCCCAACAGAGGCACCTTCCGGAGTTTCAGCCGGACAAACATAACCCCAAGAACTGTTATGAATCTTACGGGGTGGGATGATTTTGCCGTTTTTCTCAGCTGGTGAGTTAAGACGACGAATATGGGAAATTGCACTCGGATACGTTAGACGACTGAGTACTTGTGCAGTACCAGAACGACTTTTGGATCGCGAGGATTTGACTTTCCAATCACCGGTGGCAAGTGAATACTTTAGACCACCTTCGATGATATTCGGTTTAACTAGTTTAGAAATGTTATTAATGTTAATAATTTCAGTAATATCATTTTCAGATTTCCAATTTTTATTATTTTTGAGTTCTTTAACAATGGCTTTCTTCATATCTTTGCAGAGTGCTTTAAAACATTGACCAAACAGACTACCCATTAGGATACCAGAAGAATCAACACGTTTATTGGCATAATCATCACGATCATCACAAGTCATGTCATTACCGTTTAGTTCATCAAGAATTAGACGGTTAACAGCATAACCTAGAAAATATGCTTTCTGTTTAAAATCAGCCCCACAATGAGGTAGGAATTCTTCAGCTAAGATTTTGCGTAGATACATGATTTTGTCTTCATTGGAGAGACGAATATCTTTGGGTGCACCTAGATAGGTGATATTACGTGCAAGATAATCGAGAGCGATTTCTTGTTTCATACCATCTGTTTTGAATTCTGTAATAACATGACGGATATCTTCAATTGAGGGACGAAGGAAATCAACGAGAGGTTTATTTTCTTCGGCATCAATATCATAAACAATCATCTTAACAATTTCGAGGTCGGTTTCGATACCTAGAGCAACAAAGAATACCCAAAGGGGTAAATCAATACGAAAACGATGAGCCAGAACACGAATTGCATTATCTTTTGCACGTAGTTTAATATTGAGATTACGAATAGCACCAAAGAATTCATCGGATTCAGATTTAACTTCACACGAGTTTGTAAAACTGTTTTTGGGTTTGTTGTTTGTCTTGAAGATGTTAACCATGTTATTGGCTGAACGTTCTTGAGCGATGATGACTTTTTCGTTACCGTTGATAATGAAATAGCCACCGGGGTCATAACGACATTCACCGAGTTCTTTACGTGAGAGATTTTTATACTTGCTGAGAATACAATATTTGGATTGAACCATAATTGGAATTTTCCCGAGAAGTACTTTAAAAAGCTTACGTGTATAGGTGTGTTCGTTTTCTAGCATATCACCAGTCCGATGAATGATTTTAACTTCAAGATCGGAACGAAGATTGGATGCATAAGTAAGACTACGAGAGCGTGCTTTGGCAGGTGTCATTTCATCAAAACTACCATCATTTTCAAAAATCATTGGTGGTTCAACTGCGATTTCACCAAAATTAAGTTGGAATTCGTATTGGTATTTATTAGCATCTTTTTGGTATTCATAATAAACACAAATAGGATTAAACTGTTTAATAACATTTGGAATTAAAGTTTCAATAAAATAATCAAAAGAATCGGTCTGATGACGTACTAGTTGATGACCGTTACGGCATTGGTTAAAATAACTTTTTAAGATACAAGGATAATCCCGATTGAGATTAGCATCGGCATCAAGGTCGATTTCGATTTCCTCATTAATTTTTGACATGATCAAATTAGATTATTTATGAATTTAATTCTTGTTTTATAATTCAATTTTTTCTTATATTTTTTTCCTCTTTTTAAAGCAAAGTAAAATGGCTGGTGGTATTTTTCCTAATTATCCATTTGAATTAAATATCAAATGTGTTATCTTTAGTACTGTAATTATTGGATTATTCTTTTATTGTCCTCCTGAGATGAATATTGCTTGGAAGATTTTTGTTTCCTTTATTTTATTCGTGGTTGCATATGTTGCGATGGCTTGGTATGATTATAAATTCGAATGTATGAAATTGGCTCTTAAACGTGGTACTGGTGGAGGTATCACTTCTAAATTTAAACCAGAGACTCATACAGAAAGTCAGGTTGATAGAAGTAAAATGACGGTTGAAGAAAAGAAATTGGAGTATTTATTATTAAATCTATATCATGTCTTTATAGTGACACCAGTTGCGATTTATATTGGTTTGAATGGTGATAAAGCGGTAAGTGGTTCAATCGTATTTTTATTTGTTAATTTTATGTTTGCCTTTGTTTATCATATTGTTCGTCTCTTAAGAAAGTTTAATGGTGTCTCTCTAGGACATGTAATCTTTAGCATAGTTGGTGGTGGACTTTTATTATTAAGCAAAAGACCTATATGGTTTTATTATATAGTAATTGCTCTAGGTGGTTATGCAGGTATGAAACATGGGTATGAATTAATGATTAAATCACATTAAAAATTAAAAATAAAAAATAAAACTAAATTAAATTAACAGATGTTTCTAGATAGTAAATAAACTAAGAATAATAAAATAATAAAAAATGCTACAATTGCTCCTATGATAACATATTTATTACCTTTAAAGTTCATTCCCATAATTTTAACGTTATCTAAATCAGTGAATTCTTCATAATCTTCTTCAGGTGTTGATGTTGGTGTTGAGGTAGATGTAGGAGTTGGTGTGGGAATAGTTGTTGGTGCTGGACTAGGTTGCATAATTGAATCATGGTCGAGTGGTGGTAAAGCTTTGACTGGAACAGGTGTAATACTAACATTGTAGTAATATTTATCATCTGCTGGGTCTTCATAATCAACTTTAGCGAATGTCTTCATATTAGCATCATCATATTCTAACCATTTACCACCTTCTTTTTCGCATTCTTTTTGAGTTTCTATGCTAGCATGTGGATAACATCCATATTTATTAAAGTTAACTGGACCTTCTAGTTTATTTTGTGGTGTAATAAAACCTTTGTATAAGTTTTGGTTTTCATTAACATGTGCTTTACGTAACATGGAGATTGCAGAATTAATACTACTAACAGTTTCGCTTTCAGGTTGTTTATTTTCAACTGCTTTACCTAGTGTTTCAAATGGTTCTAGGAACATTTCAGTATGTGTTTCAAGTTCTTTTTTTTTCAGTTCTGTGATTCTTTGTGATCCGACTTGTGAGGGTCTAAGTCCTTCATTATTTTTATCTTCGGAACTGACACCATTGTCTAATAAAAATTTAACAACATTGCTTGAATTCTTTGAGTATTTCATGGCAATATGTAATGGACTATTACCTTCTTTGTCTCGAACATTTAAGATTGATGGATTT
>JACCEC011053694.1_pt1 | contig 21177 bp, 28 predicted proteins | sample 7450121 | NCBI WGS metagenome assembly JACCEC01 (sample SAMN15323455, study PRJNA562643) | freshwater metagenome | isolation source: river surface water | place: USA:Blue River Watershed | collected 2017-08-18 | reverse complement strand
TGGTTCATCTGCGGAACCGCATTGACGCCCATCGCCACGCTTGGCGAAGCACCAATCTCCGCGCGAAGCTGGTCTCTTAACTCCGAGAGCGTCTTGTTCCTAGCCATTACTCAGCCTCTCCGTCCTTCTCGGTTGACGCAAGTGGACGAACTTCAAGTTCCGGTTCGGCAAGGCCTACTTCGGAAAAACGAACAGGAAGCTTCGGGCTTTCACCAGGCCACAGCTTTGTGACGACTTCCTTCGGATACTTGGCAAGCAGGCGAGAAAGCTCCGCGCTATGCGAACGCTTATCCATGCTCTCGATGTAGACGATTGAAACCGAACCCTTGCCGTGCATAGCACGGAGGACTGAGGCTTCCGGGACTGTGATGCCGTTCTTATAGACGACATTACCAAGGTCACCGGACAGTGTGATAGATACTCTTGCTAGTTCCATAGTTCATCCAACATACAAAAAGGGCCCAAGCTGTCAAGCCTGGGCCCCTTGTTATTGCTCCCTTTAACTCGGATTACGAGTCGATCTGGTAGACGCCGCAGCCGTTGAGCTGTCTGGCCGCAGTGGCACCAGTCCAGGTCATCGCACGATACAGGACATACTTGTCATGTGGGCGAGCCGGGTTATGGGTCTTGCGGTCTTCACCTTCCATAACATAGAGATTTATGTTATTGCTGTCGATGAAGTATGCGTAGTCAGACTTATTCATGTCGTCCAGAGTCGGGTCGTAGACGAAGGTGCCGACGCCTCTCATGGAGATGTCGCCCATGCCGATGTCTGTCTTGCCGCTGTTGACGAAGCCGGCCTGGGTGTAGATACCCTTTTCATGGATTTCGGACTCCAGGGCTTCGATAAACTTCGAACCAGCGAGCAGAATGTCGGGCTTGCCGCCATAACGCTTGAGCTGACGAACTTCGGCTCTGAGGGTCTTCGTGAGGGTCTGGTTGGTCGGGGAGACGGCGATGGCGTTGTTGCCAACGAGAGCGCGGTTTCTCCAGAACTCGTTACCAGCGGTAGCGCGGTTGATGCCACCGACGATGCCCTGGGTGGGGTCATCAGCGATGAAGAAGGAGAGACCTGGGACAAGCTTGTTGTCCTGGGTGCCGTCGTTCCAGAGCATCTCGTTGAACGAGCGAGACCAGCCTTCGGCCATATCCGCGAGCTTATGCTCAAGGATGTTGGTGAGGACAGTGACGTCGCGTTCAGAGTGTCTGCTGACGTTTGAGCCGTCAAGAGTGTCAACGACAGAGATGCCGTCAATCTTGAGTTCAGTGAGTGTCAGCGAGATACCAGCATGGATTTCCTTCCAGGGGAAGGTCACACGCTTCATGTTGTTCGGGTTGTCGTAGGAGACCTGTTCGTCACCAACGAAGCCTTCGATGCCCGTTGTGTATTCCGAGACAATCGGAATGCTGATGAGACCCTTACCACCTGGGAAGGTCTTCTGCTTGGACATCATCTTGCCGAGCAGAGGCTTTTCCTGGATTGTCTGGGCAAAGCTTTCACCCTTGATGTAGAAGTCAAGAGCAGCGTTTGTTATTGATGCGATTTCAGCCGTTGTAAAGGCTGAGATTGGATTGCCGTCGTATGCCATAGTATTTTATATTTTTTGGATTTTGGCTTAAATTTAACGAGCCGAGCCACCTCGACGTGCTGCCCACAAGACCGCTTCTTGGAGCGACCGGGGTTGCGGAGCACTGTTACCGCTGGACGAACTGTTATAAGATGTCGGCATTCTTGTTGGGGTGTTTCTGCCAGCCAGAGCACCAAGTCTCTGATTGACTTCATTATACGCCTGTTCGACATACTTGACCGCATCCTCGGGGGAATTGGGGTTGCCTGCCTGCTGCATAATAGATTTAACCCTGTCAGTAACCAACGCTTGCTTATTTCGATACTCAGAATCCCTCATGCTTACTTTAGATTCCCAGTCAACCACCGCTTGATACATATGCTGCTTGCGAGCAGTTTCTGCTTCTGCGGCCATCTTGGCGTTATACTCTTCTGTGGCCTTAGCCGACATCTGAGTTCTGGCGCGATAAGAGGCAAGTTCCTTTGCTGCCTCCTGGTCGATGAAACCATTATCAAGTTTTTCTTGAATGTCAACAGGAAGTATGTCTCCTGTAAACTCAGCTAACTTTGACATGTGTTCATTGAGCACTTCCTTCGCCTTGAACGGATCATTCTTCATCAAGGCCATAACCTCAAATCCTTGAGCCAGTTCAGTGTTGGAAAGGCCATTAGCCCTCATGTATTGCGAGATTTCTTCATAATGCTTCGCTTTTTCGGCAAGTTGTGCCTTCTCGCGCATCATTTCCTTCCATCTCGGATGATTGTGGAACGGGATATTTTCTTCATTTGAGTCGCCGCCGTTCGAAGAGTTGTCCGCTCTTTCTCTCGACGCACCCGATGATTCATCATATCTTGCTGAAGTTGACGACTCTCCATCGGCCATTGTTCTCCGGATTGCTGCATTTCTGACAACATCCAGTAGAGAACGCCTCTTACTTTCGTCTGGCGGAGTGGGACTTGCTCCAGTTTGGGTCCCGACGTCAGTAGCGGTCAAGCTACCAGCATCTGCTTCAGTTGACGAGTCTGTAGCCGTATTAGCGTCGTAGGTGTTATCCATCGTATTGTATTGTTGAAGATATTATTTGTTTGTCAAATATTATGTTTCAGTCGTTTCTGGGGTCTTTGCGTCCGGTGCGGACGATGACTGTTCCTGGGGTCTCTCGGACTTGTTGTCGCCCTCGTCACCTTGCTCATCTGGGTTGCTTTCTGCGTCCCCTCCAGCCGTAGGCTTGCTTTGAGCATTCATTGCAACGACAGAAGGTATTCCGGCCACAAAGGCGTCCGTAATGTCCATCTTGTCGTCAAGTCTAGTAATTGCCTGCTTTGCGAGCCATTCTGGCGATATGCCAGGAATCTGCATAATAAGCGGGGCTATTCTTTCGAAGTTAGATATTTCCTGGGCTTTGTTTGGGCGGCCAGATGAACCAGCCTCTATTTGCATGAATATTTCTTCAGATATCGTCTGCATGTCAAAGAGCGGCCATACCGCACCAGGCCCAGCTATCTTCTTGACAGTTTCCTCATTATAATACTTGAGCATGACCTGTCCTGCCGATATAGCCATGGAACTCAGCATATCGTCAAGATCGTCAATGTTAGACTGTATTGATGACACTCTTGATCCTTCTGCGACAGAAACCTCGGTTGCGGTAGTCCCGTTAGACGTTCCGCCCATGTTGGCCTCCTGGGAGCCGACAACCTTTAAGATGTCATCAAATATCATGCTCGTATCATACATCATCGGGTCAAAGCCAGCCAGAGGCATTGGCTGTATGATTTGGCCGACATTGGTTCCAGGTGTGACGGCATTCAGTTCAAGCACCGCGTTGGCAGGATGTGCCTGCAGCTTTGCCCTGTCTTCGTCGTCAAGCATGCCCTTAGGGACGATATACTTTGGTCTGTTTGCGTGACGCTGTTCCCGGAGACCCTGGCGTGCTCGATTATATTCACGCTGCATTGGCTGAAGCAGTCTTGAGTCAGACACAGGGTAGATATCCTTGTCAGACTCAATGTCGTTAAAGCTGAGGGTAAAGAACGGCCAGAATCTTTCCAGTGACGGATACGGGGAAGTCGGCTCTTGCAGGAAGTCCGGATAGCCTTCTGCGACTATATACTTGAGGTTATCCTTCTTGGAGTAGATTTCATAGACAGCAATGTCTTCATTCTTGGAATACGAAGGCATCGTCATGCCAAGTGCCTTGCGGATAAGCCTGCGGCCAACAGAAACGTCTTTGCCGTAGATTTCCTTAATCTCGTCGTTGCTAAGGATGAACTCCTGTGCAACCCATGAGGCACCAACGAAGTCCTTCAGCTGTCGGCACTTGGGGTCTGGAATGATTGATGTAGCACAGGGGAAATCAAAGACCATGCCTTCTCTGACAATCTTCAGTTCCTGGTTCTGCAACTCGACCATCATTATGCGTAGCTGCTCAATTTCCTTCGCGGTATTGCTTGTTTCGTTGTCGTGAATGTCTGCCGCGAGACGTTTCAGTGTGGCAAGCTTTTCCGTTATATCTCGTATCTTATCGACATCTTCCGGACGTCTTTCCATTATGCGTTCAAAGCCGATCTTGACATAGCCTACGCCGCAGATGCACGCGCGACGAACCAACTGCTTCATCTGAAGCTTGAAGTCCGGTATCTGCTGCTCGAGAGAATACTTGAAGACAATCTCCATGGTCTTGGCAAGCTTGTCCATGAACTGTCGTCTTTGGACGCCAGCCTGGAAGTCGGCCAGGAATTCCATGGTCTGCGGAGAGGGCGGCATGCCTGCGGCAAGCGCAATCTCGGCTTCGGCCTGTGCGGCCTGCAACATACCCATTCCGCCGTCCCATATCGCGAAGTCGAGGGTATTTCTGCGTCTAGCAACGACAGTAGGGTTCTTCGCGTAGAGCGAAGCCACTCTCTGCTGTATGTGACGCTGAACGATGTTGGCGACATATCTGTTGTCGTTGGCGTGAGAATTCTCCCACTGCTTGCCGGCAACGAAGTCCATGTCTTCACGCATACGCGTGAACTGCGGATGCCAGAATGCCTTGGCCTCCTCAATCTTACTCAGCCAGTCAGCGACCAGGTTAGCCCTGGACTCGTCTGGCATTTCGATATTTCTTGAAATTAGTTTACCATCCATGTCGGTTGGTATCTGGGCCCCCATCATAGCCGGGTCCATTGGCATCGGTGATTGTTCGTAGTTTTCCATTTTGTTTGTTTGTTAGTTTGTTAGAAACCGCCCATCCGAAGGAACCCTTCGTTCCTTCTTCTAAATTTGTCAGCCCACTTTACCCATGCAAGTGTTCCGCTTTTCGGAACGTTGTCAACCTTAACAACAGCCCCACCCGCGCGAACCTGCTTGTCCAGCCCCATGCCTATGTGTGCCAGCGAGTCAACAAAGTCATCGTGCGACGAGGAGGGGAACTTCATGAGTTCGTCCTGGGCGTCAGACCACCAGCTGGCAAACCTTGGGAAGTATACCTTACCCATGCTCATTCTGGCTCGTATTGACTGGGCTCTGGTCTGTTTGTCCTTGGTAGGAACAACCTCGTCAATGGCACAGTAAACCTGTCTTTCTGACATTCTTTTTCGCAGAAACGGACCGATTGACTTCGTGATATGGCCGCTTTCAGCCCACCACATTAGCGGAGCTCTTCGTCGCATTATGTCAATCATGCCTTCGACAACAGTTTCTGTGTCGGCACGCCTCCACCAGACGTCCGGAAGGACCCATATATTGTCATCCTCGTCAACGCCGACAGGAAGTATGCAGGTAGCGTCACGCTCTTGGTCTGTAGACACGGCGTGGTCACTGGCTACGTAGATTCTTAAATTCTTGGGCAGTTCGCTAGGAACATAGAACTTTAGCCACTCGCGCTTGAAGTAGTCGCCATCGTCCGGAGACGGAGAACCCTGGTAAAGAGCAGAGAAACCCTTTGGGTTTATGCGTTTTGCCTGGTTAAGAAACTCAATGTCAAAGCGTTCCGGCCACAGTGGCTCTCCTGGCTTTCTGCCCATGGGGTCGTCTTCTACCGCGATGGCAGGAAGCGACAGAATCTTCCAGTTTGCAGCTTCTTCCGGGACGTAATATGAGTTTTTCGGGTCAATCAACCTGCCAACCAGGTCGTCTTCGTGCCATCTGGTCATAATTATGACAACTCTGGCCCCTGCGGTCATGAGTCGCGTCATCGCAACGTCCGTAAACCAGCCCCAAAGCTTGTCTCTAAGCGTTTTTGAGTCAGCTTCTTCTCTGTCTTTGATAGGGTCATCGATAACCAGCAGGTCGGCACCGCGGCCAGTGAGAGAACCGCCTCGTCCGACGAAGACTGCTATGCCTCCTTCTTCGGTTTGGATTCGATCTGACGCCTGCGAGCCAGCTTTGAGCTTGCATCTTGGGAAAACTTGCTTGTAAATGTCAGACTTCATCGTGTCTCGCACGTTTCTGCCGAAGTCTTGCGCGAATTCGTCGTTATATGTTGCAAAAATCATATGACGATACGGATCCTTACCTAAGAACCAGGCAGGAAAACGCCTGGAAGCCAGCTCAGACTTGCCGTGTCTCGGCGGCATTGTGATGATTAACCGCTGAATACGCCCAGCTTCCACTTCTTCCAGCGCGGCACATATGACTTCGTGATGTTTTGCCGCCGAATATCTGCTCAAGTCGGTATTATCCGGGTCTTCCTGGCTAGGCATCGTCAGTCTTGCGAAGTCAAGTATGCTAGAGTTAGCTTTCTTGACAGCGATAAGACGCTTGGCGGCCTTTATCTGCCGCTCAAGGTGCTCCTTCTGCTTCTTGGTATCCTCGGACATTACGGAGTTGAGACGAAGATGGCGGGAATTCTATACGTGCTACCACCTATTGACATGAATATTTCATGTGTTATGCCTCCTCCGGTATGTGCACTGACAGAATTAACGGAAAAAGTTGGACCATTTACACCATTATTGAATGTTGAAAGAGTTGTAGCTCTTGCATTGCCGACAACATCAAGCTTGTGAGGTATTGGAGTGATAGAACTACCGGTATATCCAATTCCTACGTTTCCACTGTTGTCAATGATAAATGAGCTAGTGTCTATGTTTGCGCTATCTTCAACAACAAATGAATTTCCAGTTGATCTGTTTTCAATTCTAACACATGGGGCCGTGTTGTTTGGAGAGCCCTGTGCGGTGTGTCTGAAGACGGCTGCACCAATATTGGGCAATGCCTGTTCGACTTCAAGCTTTGCAAGCAAGCTTTGTGTCGAAGGAAGTCCAACCCCTACGTTTCCATTTGCGTTAACGAAGAACCCAGTTGCGTCTGGAGTTGTTTCGTCTTCCACGATTATCGCCGGAGCTGACCCGCGCTGCGTAACACGAAGCGCAGGAGATGTTGTCGTTGATATGTCTATCGTGTTTGGAAGATTGTTTACAAGGCAATTTCTCCAAGTTCCTCCTCCGTCTCTGTAATTAAGCACAGAGCTACCAGTTGGAATCCATATGTCTCCGGCAATTGTCCCTGTGTCTGTTCCGCCAATGCCTATGTTTATACCAGACGAGTTAAGTCCAGCCGTGAAGCTTACTTTTCCAGTAAATGTGCCGCCAAGCTTGGGGACATACAGAGAAGAGTCGAACGCGGTAAATTGCTGTGTTCCGTTCGGGAATTTAAGAACTCCATCCTGTATGCCAGTAACCACGCCATCGTGTATCACATACAATGACCTTGGCTCTATTCTAGCCTGGACTGAAATAACTGATGGTTCGACATAATTAATAGCCAATCCACCATTTCCTATTTGAAAATAATTGGTTGAACCTTGTGAATTTGACTTATTTGAGTATAGAACCCCTTCTTGCACGCTAAAGGATTGCTCTACTTGATAAGGTGGCAAAATACCACCGACAGTATCAACTTCAGTTATTGTAGCTTGATGTTGATAAGACAAAAATGGAGCGCTTCCAGGATTGTCATTAGCCATTGCTATGCTTGAATTTCCAACCTTTCCAGGACTTCCCATACTTGGGTCTGGGCTGCTATTGAATGTTTTGTATGAATAGAATCCTTTTTCAGATTCAAATCTTCCACCTATGTTTATTCCATTATTTGAGTTAAGCTGAACATATCCAGCTGGAACAGCAGTCAAGTATCCCTGCGATGTCACGAATCCTTCAGTAGCATAGCCAGCAGGAACAGACGTAAGATAACCCTGCGATGTTACAAAATTTTCTGTAGCATAATTTTGCGATGTCACGAAGTTTTCAGTAGCATAGCCAGAAGGAACAGCAGTAAGGTATCCCTGTGACGTGACGAAGTTTTCCGTAGCATAACCAGTCAAGTCAGTAGAACCGCCGCCAGCAAGCTCAGTCCAGGCCGACGGATGCGTGTTTGGGGCATAACCTGCTGCTCCGATAAAGTCGTTGAACCAGTAGAGCTTGCTGCCAAACTTGACTATTTCGTGCGGTCCGTAGACCCTGCCGTTGTCGTATTCCGATGTTCTAAACTGCTGGACTTCCGCCCTCGCAGTGTCTGCGGTAGAGTTTGCCTGTTGCGCGGCTGACATTACCTCGGCGTCTCTCTGGTCAACGTAACCCTTTGGCGTGAGAGCCGAATTCTTTGTTGTTGGAGAATTTATCTTAGTGTTAAAGTCTTGTTTCGTATATACCACCGGCTCAATCAGCTTCCCGACAAATCCGTAATCCTTGCAATTGTCATTTGGTGCACCATTGACCCCGGGCTGCATAGGCTTCATTTCTCCAGAAGCGACACTAGGTCCGAACGCCAGCCACGTATGAACCAGGCAGTTCATCATGTCTCGCATGACGATCTTCTCTGGGTTCTCTGGTTCTGGATTTCCAACTACCCACCAAGGGCCCTTTATTCCGTTATAACCAAAATTATTTATAGGACCAGGGTATGTAACATTGGAGTTAGCATCCATTTCGGCACCTTGGAATATCTTTCCAATGAGCGTGTTGTCTGCCTCCCCATCGTTAAACAGCATGTTTGCCGCTATATGAGAAGTTTCCTCACGCTTGTGGACGAACTGATATGACTGTGAGTCTATCCAGTTCTTCAATGACAGGGCTGAACCATAGACCTGGCCGACATCTGCGTAGCTTGCCGCAGCGGCTTGGGCTGATGCATGGGCTTCGTTGCGCGATTCATTGGCGTCAAGGGCGTGACCCCTGGCTTCGCTTCTGGCGATAGCTGAATCTATGGCAGCATTCTGGGCCAGACCGGCGGCGGCTTCGGCGTTGACCATGTTAGCCTGCGCGCCCTGCTTTGAGTTAGCCGCGTCAGTTGCCCAAGCCGCTGCATCTGAAGCACTTGCGGCAGCCTGCACGGCTACAGTCGGGTCGTAGTTCGCCGCGAGGTATGCTTGAGCGGTAGACGTAGCCACAGAAGTAGCCACAGAAGTAGCAGTAGCAGTCGTCTCTGCAGCGAGGGCGTCGGGCGTTTTAAGGCTTCCGTCGGCGTTCTGGATTTCATTAAGTCTTGATATTGTTTGATTTATAGAAGATCTGGCCGCGTTAAGCTCGGCTTCAACCTTGTTACCCGGCAGGGGCGTCGTAGGATTTAGCGACTGGAAGTTTTCGAAGTTATACTGCCTGGTATACTCTGGAGGTTGGTTGCTCATGATACAAAATGTCGGGTTTGGTTGATTTTTTCAAAAATTTATTTTACGGGGCATCAATGGATTCGACGCCCGTCGCCGCTATGACGGGAGGGGTGGGGCTTTCAATTTCCCCACTTTCACCCGCGTTTTCCACCTCCACGACTGACGCAAGTGAGGCACGCGTCGTCTCGACCAGAGCCTCCAAGTCAGCGAGGGTCATGGACGCCAGCGGGACGGACTCCACCTTTGGGGTCGCTTGCGTCAATCCTGCTGACTCCAACACAAACTTGCTCGCTTGGAAGCGGACAGCCGAGGGCGTGGACGGGTCGCGGAGGATGTGCAGGACGCAACCCCACGCGAGGCTTGCCCCCTCTCCGCGTATCTGCCGTTCGAGATTGAGCGAGACAGCGTGTCTCACTTGCGTCAATCCCAGCAGGCGGGACGGGGCGTGGGGCGACAAATACCCCGCGTCCTTGCAGGCTCGCTTGGCATCACCGCCGTTCGTGCAGAATGACTCCACAAAGGCTTTCTGTTGCTCCGTTAGGGTGTCAGCCCCCGCCACGCTCACAAACCGCCCCAGCGAGCCGTTGCGGACGCTTCCCGCCCGTATCGCATACCCGCCACCGCCTGCCGTCGTCTCGTCGCTCATGCCGTCAATCTGACCGCTTCCCGTCGCGACGCAAGGCCGAGACGCTCACTTGCGTCAATCCTGCCTGCCGACCTCCCCGCGATTGACGCAAGCCGACGCACGAGCGAGCGAGCCTCACGGCTGGCTTGCTCACTTGCGTCAATCCTGCGTCAGTCAAACTTGCCGTCCAAGATGCCGACGACCTTTGCGTTCCACTTGGCCGGCGAGAGGCGAGAGGCGTTCGTGCTGACTCCCCAATACGCGTCCACATCTTCCGAGGAAAGCAGGTAGTCGCGAGTCTCATGCCCAGCGTCAGTCGCGTCCTTCCACATCGTCGGATTGCGTTCGCACTCCGCGTTGCTGATGTGCAGAATGTGTCCGAGGTTGCGTCGGAATTGACGCAAGTGAGAGAGGCGACGCTTGAATTCGTTTCGCTTCTTCTCGTCGCCCGTCATGTCCATACCGAGAACCATCGTCAGCCAGATGAAGGTATGGAGTTTCGGATGCATACGCTCGTCATATCCCGCGGGAGTCCAGCGGTGAATGTTCGCGTCGGTCTTGTTGAACTTGTCCGTCAGTTGCCAATTTAGGCTCATGTGTTTTTTGTGTTTGGGTTGGGTAGGTGTCGCGAGCGACGAACGCACAGAAACCGCGACGCACGATTGACGCAAGTGAAAAGAAAAACCCCGACTCTCGTCGGGGCTTGCTCGTCGCGTATGCGTCGCTCGCTTACGCTGTGCGTATCTCGTCGTAATCGTATGAGAAGCACTCCAACTCCCTCGCGTCCTCGCGAGCGATTGCCCTATGCAGATGAAGCATGGACTCCCGCGACATCCTGCGGAGATACACTCCACGCGGAGCGAGCGTCGTCGTGTGCTTGCTCGTCGTCGCAGAAACCTTCGTCGCGTTCACGAACCAGACCGCCTTGCCGTCGGCACGATTGACGCAAGCGAACATCGGGTGATGATGCCCGTAGGAGAAAACCACATAGCCCTTGGGGTAAGCCAGGGCGAACACGGACGACGCGGAGAAGGACTGACGAGCCTCAATCAGAGGGCGGGCTTGTTTGAGCGTGGTCATGGTCTTATCGGTTGCGGGTGGTGAACTCGTAGCAGGCCACGCGGTCGCTCGCCTCGCGGAGCGAACCGCCTGCGATGAGCAGGCGACGGGCGACGCTGTTGAGCAGACACGCGAGCGACCAGAGGACGCGTTCGCGGATGAGGGAGGATACTGACTGTCGGGGTGGGTAGTTCATGGCATGGACACAAAAGGCGGGACGCGGGATTGACGCAAGTGAAAACAAAAAGCCCCGACAATCGTCGGGGCGTGTTGCTCGCGTATGCGTTCGACGCTTACTTGATTTTATCGAGACGGACGCGACGCACCCACATACCGCGATTGATGGACAGATGCGACAGGTTCACGCCCATTCGCTTTTCATGTTCCTCGCGGATGCCGTGTTCAACCGCGTCGGCCTCGGTCGCGAGGTCGCGAGCGAGAACGCGGAGGGCATCGACGCGAGCCATGGGGCAGAGTTCAGCGACGCAGGCGAGGGCATCGGTGAACGCGTCCTTTACGGCTCGCGAAACGGGGGTGGCGGGTTTGGTCTTGCTGGTGGTATGGTTGCTCATGGCAAATCCGTTTGTGGTCATGTGCGGGATTGACGCAAGCGTTTAGTAATCGTCCTCCCCATACACGGGTTCGTCGCAATCGTAGCGGTCGTGAATGTCCGACCGATACTTGCTCATCTTGGACGCGTGGCACGACGAGCAGGTGCGACAGAGGAAGATGCCGTAGCCGTCCACTTGGGTCGTCGTCGGCTTGCCACTCCCGCAGGAACAGGAGAGGATGCCGTCGGGTGCTTTTTCGGGGTCTGGGTATTTGCTCATGGTAGGGAAGATTGACGCAAGTGAGGGTTAGGCGATATCGTGCGTATGGTAGCCCAAGGCGGTGAGACGCTCGGTCAGTTGGTGCGGGAGTTCAAACGCCCCGTCAAAGTCGATTGCCTCGCCCATCATGCCGTCGTCCTTGTATGCGATGGTAATCGAGCCTTCCTCGTAAATGGTCGCGTCGTCGCTTTCCACTTCCCAGCCGACGAGAATGTAGCCGTCGCTGGGCTGTTGGAAGTTGAGTTTGAAGGTCGCCCCAGCGGGTGCTTTGTCGAGCGTATGCCCCGATTGGGAGATGACGCTTACAGTTGCCTTGGGGTCGTGCCATTCGATGACGGCGGGATGGTTTAGTCTCATGTGTGGTGCGTAGTGCGTCGCCCATTACGCACCGCGACGCGACGGACACAAGGTAAAAGAAAAGCCCCCATCGCTGGGGGCTTGGATTGACGCAAGTGGAAGCGTCAGTTGAACCGCGACGGAGGAAGCGGAGGCTCGTCGTCGTCTCGCTTGTCCTTCGCGTCCTTCGCTCGCTTGTCGGCCTCGGCTTTCTTGCGGAGCATCTCGTCGAGGAAGTCGTTGAGCGACGGCTTGTCGCCCTTGGGCTTCTTCGGCTTGTCGCCGTCCTTGGGCTTGCGGTCGCGGATTTTGCGAACCTCGCGGAACGGGCCGTGGTCGGTGGTCTTGGTAATCGTCCCTTCGTCGTCCTCGGCCTCGCCGTGGTCGTCGCCTTCGGGCAGGATGGGCGGGACTTGGTTGGTGATGCCCATCCGCTTCTCCTGCTTCTCCATCTCCTCCTTGACCGCCTGCTGTGCGTCGTGGTCGTCGGGGTCGTGGAGGTTTTTACCGCAGAGCGTCTCGTCGAAGTGGAGACGAACGGAGTCCTCGCCCTCTTGGACACGCATGGCGAGAAGCACCTTTCTGTCCATCATCGGCATATGCATCGGCGGGAGTTGTCCTGCGGTGGTAATCCAATCCGCAACCGCCATGTCCGACGGGTCGGTGAGTTCGCCACGCTGGACGCGTTCCATCTGTTTGCTGGCGTAGTCCGCACCGCCGTCGTGCATGAGTTTGAGGGTCGTCCGCAAGGCGGCCATCAGACGGGCGATGTTCATATGCTCGCGCACCGCGTCGCCGTCTCCGGCCATCTTCGCGGATCTCGCCGTCAATGCGGAGGTCTGTCCGACATGGGACAGGATTGACGCAAGCAGGGGATACCAAGTGTTGAGAAGCGAATTACCGCGAAGGCGAACCTCCGCGATTTTCACCTCCCAATTCCCGTCGTGCAGGTCGGGCTTGATGGGCTGGTCATTGTCTTTGTCTTTCATGTTCGTATGTATGTTTGCTGGGTTGGTGTTGGGGGGAGATTATCGGGAGAGGTATCGCACAGCACAGGCGGAGATGGAAAGCACCGCGACCGCGATGGCGAGATATGAGAGGACGAGCAGGATTAACGCAAGTGCGTCTTTATTCTTCATCGGAAGGACAGGGCGTGTCCTTTGGCACGCACGATTGACGCAAGTGTTTCGCGAGCCTCGGCGGGGCTGTTCCACTTACCGCCATACAGTTCGGGCAGGGCGATGGCGGTCGGGCTTTCGTCGTCGGGGTGGATGTTACACCCGTATCCGTAGTTATTCTTGTGCGACGGCTCGCCTTCCTTGCACGACTCCATGAGGGCGAAACCGATGCGACGGAGCGACGCACGATGGGACAGGAAGAAGGCCATGCGTTCGATATCGAACGGCTGACCCGCCTGCTTTACGACGACCGCGTGGTTCATGTGGAAGCCTTGGTCGGGCTTACGCGAACCATTGGAGGTGGATGAGTAGCAACAGACCACCTCCACAGTCCGACGCGTCATTTCCAACGCATCGACGACGGAGATAATCGCAGCACCTCGGTTCACCACCGCGTCCTCGCCCGTGGAGCATGGGAACGCCATCGGGACGAGGATGCGGACGAGTTTCGCTCGGCCTCGGTCTGCTCCGTTGCGGGTGCGGAAACAAGCGTCGTCGCCGTAGGAGAAGCGAGCCATGTCGATACGCTCGCCGTAGTAGTCGTGCCTCCACGCGTTGCCTGCGGACAGCGACGGCGACGGGAGGTCAGCGAAAGCCTTGCGGATGTCCTTCGCACCTTCCCGCCAGCCATAGCGAGCAAGGTCGAGGGCTTCCGTCCAAGAACCGCCTGCCCATTCGGAGTCGCCCGTGGAGCGAGACGAGCGTTTGCTCGTCCAGACCCCACCATCGACCGCGACGCGTAAGGCGTGTTCGACGGAGTGATAGACGCGGACGGCTACCTTGTCGGTAGTCCGTTCGCGGATGTTAAGCATGGACATAGGATTGACGCAAGTGGCTGGATTAGGGCAGGAGTCCTCCGCAGAGTTTCTTCGCTTCTTCCAAGACGCGACGCTTACGCTCCGCATCCATGCCATGCCACAGGACGGCTTCCTCAACCTCGTCGCGGGGGATGCCCAGCGACAAAGCCCTCGCTCCCTTGATGGTGGAACGCGGGGAAACGATATGACGCTCCGACAGGTTTTCGACGGCCTTGCGGACGGCTCGGATGTATTTGCACCAGCCGACAGTAATCTCTTCGGGGGCGAACTGCGACGCGATTTGTTCCTCCATCACTTCGTCGTATTCGATGTGGATGTAGAACCAACGCGAGCGTCCCGCTTCGTCTTGGGCGTTGCGACCGATGTAGTCCATCGTCGCACCCTTGCCAAAGGTGTTCGCAGCCCCGATGAAGTGGAAGTCTTTATGCTTCTCGACCATGCCGTTGGGGAAGTCGCAGATGCCGTTGTCCAACGCCGCATTTATGGCGAGAAGAGCCTGCGGGTCGGACGCGTCGATTTCATCCATGAGGAAGATACCGCCGGTCGTCCACGCACGATAGAAGGCCGTCTCGACATACTTGCCGTGGGGATTGATGAAGCCCAACAGTTTCGCTTCGTGCGGGACAGCACCCGTGAAGTAGAACGGGAGTTGCAGAGCCTTCGCGACCTGACGGGCAATCGTCGTCTTGCCAGAGCCAGCACCGCCGACGAGCATCACATTGTCGCGGGTCGCCATCTTCAACACGCGGTCGAACTTCTTGTGGACGATGCCCTCGATGATGCGGGGTTCTTCGTCGCCCTGCTGGATTTTGATGATGCGGGGCTTGGATGAGCCTCGGATTGACGCAAGTGGCATTTCCTCGCGAACGATGCGACGAACATCGTCCATGCTCACCGCGTTTTGCGACGCGTGAACCATGGCCTTCACGATGCTGTCGGACATGGCGAACGCCATCTTCTCGGCATCGACCATCTCGCGGACGCGATTGACCTCCAAGTGGGAGAGCGTCGCGGGGCGGGTGCGGATGTCGGACGCTCGCATCTTGATAACAGTCCGCAGGAGTCCGTCCTTGCGGTCGTCATACACATCCTTAATCTGTGCGTCGTTCATGGCGTTGAATTGGGAGTCAGAGACTCCCATGAGGTTGAACCAGCGACGGAAGTGTTCGCGGGTATTCTCGCCGTTGTCGTCCTCGCTGAAATGAGCGTAGCCACGCGAGGGCAGAGCATCGCGGAGCATCTCAATCGTCCATTCGGACAAGAGAGTATTCTTGCGATGCTGATGCTTCTCTTCGTGAGACATTTCAGCGTAGGTCTTGGGGGTTGCGGTTTCGGGGTTTGGGTTATCGGTTGGGTGCGTCATGGCAAAGAGGTTTGTGTATGCCCACGGGATTGACGCAAGTGGAAAGTAATACAATGTATGACAAAGAAAAAACCCTCCATGCGGAGGGTTTCGCGTCGCCATGATTGACGCAAGTGGGAGCGACCCCACGATTGACGCAAGTGGCCTTACTCGCTGTCGCTGTCCGCGTCGTGGAAGGTCTTGACCTTCTCGACCGACCGCACCTCGATTTCCTTGGTGATGGCGACGACGCGACGACCATGCTTGTTGGCAAAGTCCATGAGGGCTTCCTCGGACGCGTCGCGGTAGGTGATGCCACGCTCGCGGACGATATCGCGGATGATGTTGTCCAGCGTCTCATGGATGCGGACATGGTGCATGACGCACCCGCTGACATCCTTCGCGGGAGCGACGGACGACAGGCGACGGCCACGGCGGGGGGTCGGGCTATCTTCGGTGGTGGTGGTTTCGGGGGACGGCTTCATGTTGGTTGTGTGTATCTGGTTGTTGGTGGTGGTGGGAAATTAGGCCTTCTTCTTCTTGGGCTTCTTCTTCTTCGCCTTCTCGCGCTCGTTCTTGATGAGCGTCTCGATGAGTTCGACGAACTCTGGTTGTGCGATGGCGTTGGTGAACTCCTCCGCGAAGTCAATGGTGGTGGCTTCCTTCAATTCGTCAATGGAAACCTCGGTGGCTTCCGCGAGCGTCTTGATCTCTTGGACCTCACCGCGGAGTTCGTCGATGGCGTAGTCGTAGTCCTCGCAGTTGCCGATGCGAGTCTCGTGGTCGTTGAGCGTCTCGTTGATATCGGTCCTTGCGGGGCCGTCGATGGTTTCCTCCATCTTCATGGGCATCTGGGCAATCTTGATGCCGGCCTTGATGGTGGACAAGTCCTCACCGAAGATGAACTTGGCGAGGGCGTTCTGGATGTATCTTTTCATGGTTGTTATTTGGTGGTGGTGGTGGTGGTGGGAAAGAGATTGTAAGTGCCGTCAGAGAATACGATGCCGTTGGTTTCCACTTCCGCAAGCACTAATTGCGGTTGGTGGTTCTGGGCTTCGATGAACCTTTCGTATTCTTCGGCTTGGGCGAGTTCTTGAAATCGGGACGCCCTCAATTCGCGGATGCACCCTTTGCATAGGACGGCTGGCTCTCCTTTCTTGCTGGTGGTGGTGTCGGTGGGGAATGAAGCGAAGTAGGTCAGAACCTTCTTCGCCTTATCGCATTGGTAGCAGTTAATCATGGATGCTGGTGGTTGTGTGCGAGGTCAGTATTGACGCAAGTGGTGGTGGTGGTCAAGCGTCTTTCTTCTTTTTCTTTCTGGACGAACCTCTGGTGGAGTGGACAGTCGGCAGGGCCGCGACGCTGATGGAGACGCCTTCGCGCCGTTCACCGCACCACATCTTGCTGACGCGTAGCACCGCCACACATGAGTCATCGGTCATCACATTCAACTGTTGCATGGCGTCCATGACTATCTTGGCGAGGTTGTCCGCGTCGGGCTTCTGGGTGTGGTGGTTGTTCCACCTACGGGCGTCTGGCGTGGAGAAGCGGAAGTCCATGCGGATGGCAAGGGGGACCCCCGGTGGTGGTGCTACCCAACGCTGGGCGAGTTTGGCTCGCTGGATTTCCCCGACCAAGATGCGCTTCCATGCTTGGGAGTTGGCGTCGCCATTGGCGATGATGCGTCCTTGGTAGAAGCGCGGTCGTGGTTGTGGCCTTGGGTGTCCAAGGCACTCGATGTAGAAGTCAAATGATTGTGGTGGTGTTGTGTCGTTTTCCATAATTTTATTTAATTTAAGTTCGCGAACGGGATATGGGTTGTAAGCAACAAGAGCGTAAGCGCCCCCTTGGGGCTTACTCTATACCCATATATATCCTCGGTTTCCCCGTTGATTACCAACGACTTACGCACGCGACGGGGAAGGTGGGTCGAGGATGAGGTTAAGTCGCTGATAATCATGTGGTTGTGCATCATGCTTCCTCGTTTTCCCCGCGAGGACGTTCCTCGGTTTCCTCAAACTTGTATTCGGCATACTTGCGGGTAACGCGGTCGAACAGGCCACGCTTTTCCGGGGCCATGGTGATACCCAGACGAGCAACTAGGTTTCGGACAGTCATAACGCTCAACCCAAACCGCTTGGCGGTCTGCTTGACTGTCAGACCCATTCCGTGGGCCTGTATGACCAAGGCCTTGGACTCACCCCACTTACGCTTTGCGCTCATGCGATGTTCCTTTCCATCATGAGTTCCCTGCCCGTGCCGTCACCCTTGCGGATGGATACCTCTACATTGAATGTGCCGTCTTGGTTGCGGGTGATTTCGCAACTGTGGCCGTCCTGTTCGGAGTATATCTCCATCACTTGCTTGTCGGTGAACGATCCAGACTTGACCAAGTTTATGGCATTGGTCAGCATCTTATCGAGTTGTTTGGTTGTGCTGTTCATCTTTGTTTTGTAGTTTTAGTTTTAGTTTCTTTTCCTTTCGGAATTGGTGGACGATTTCCTCCGCAGCCTCCTGTGATATGAACACATCGGCTTTGTCTCCGCGTCGGCGTGCTTGCGCGAGGGCATACAGGAGTTGCGTGTGTCCTGTGGTCTTTCTGGTGTAGTCTTTCATTTTACGAGATTGTATTTTTCCATGAAGCGTAGGATGGCTCGTTGCTTGTATTCTGGTGCGTTGAGTATATGGAAGTCGGCTCTCTTCGCCCCTTCATATCCCATGGTGTATGCCATGTAGATTTCCTTTGGCAAGGGTAATCTTCCGTAGTCCTTCTTGAACCGATGCTTGATGAGTTCGATGAAGGACATGCACATGATGTCCTGCGTGGCCTTGTAACGCTTGTTATACCATGGGAACGGGGACAGTCCGTTCTTCTTGCGGAAGTCGTTGGTGTCGTCCCATGCGACCTTATGCATCTGGTATGCACCATACGCGAACCCTCCGTCCCCGACCGCACGATAGTTGCCGAGGGACTCCGTGTATGCAATCGCTTCCGCGACCTTTACGTTTTCCGGAGAGTTGATTTGAGTCAATGTTAGCAGGGCTATTATTGCTGTGGTCATGATTATAGTTCGTCGAGAACGCCCCAAGGTATCGCGCCAAGGAAGAGGACCTTGCGGAACTCCGCCTTGCGCTTCTTGGTCTTGGGTGCAGCGTTGCCTATACAAAGACAGACGCGTGGCGTCTGGTCAAAGTAGAACTTAAAATCTTTCGCAGCCTTGCGTAGCGATGCCATGTCCTTGAACTGGTGTGGTGCTTCTCCAAGCCAAGGCAGACCGGCTTTTACGCCAGACACGGGCTTGTCCTTTTCGACGCACCACAGCGTCCCGCAGAAGTCATATTCGGCCGGGTGATCGGTCGCTTCTACTATCGCGTCGAACATCCTTGCGAACTCTTCCGAGGTCCGTGGTTCAAGTGGTTTGTTTTCTTCTGGTCTGTTGTTTGTCATCATTGTGTAAGTTGGTGGGCCTTGTCGGATTTGAACCGACAGCCAATCCCTTATGAGGGGACTGCTCTGACCATTGAGCTAAAGGCCCGTTTTCTTGAAGCCAAGTCCTGCTGTCTTCGGCGTCAAAATAATCGTCGTCGTCATCGTGCGTCGGGTCCTCTGGGTCCTCTGGGTCCAGATTGACGCAAGTGGGTGCTCCCTCTTGGACTCGAACCAAGATTAAGCGGTTAGAAACCGCCTGTTCTATCCCTTGAACTAAGGGAGCGTCGGAAGGTGCAGGATTTGAACCTGCGGTGGGTTGCCCCACGCCTGTTTTCAAGACAGGTGCAATAAGCCACTCTGCCAACCTTCCATAAAGTGGGGCCACAGGTCGGAGTCGAACCGACAACCTGCTCTTTACAAAAGAGATGCACTGCCATTGTGCTACTGTGGCATTGGAGCGGGGGGGAATCGAACCCCCATTGTCCCGTTGCAAACGGGATTTCCTGCCATTGAAAGAACGCCCCAGAGATTCAGCCAGACAGGACTTGAACCTGCAACACCTTGCTCCCAAAGCAAGGACTCTACCATTGAGATACTGGCTGATAGATTTCACGATTCGAAGTGGTTTTTAGGTTTCTTTGAGCCTTTCTTGATGACGGATTTGAGTTCTTGGTCATACTCAAACTCAGCCCATTTAGGCTGGTCTAGGTATGCCCCAGAGTTCACATCCGCCCCGTCTTCGTCACAGTTTGCATAAGGTCCAGTTGGGGTGTCAAGCCACTTTTTCTCAGTTCCTGTTGCCGAGGCCGTGATAAGAATACCGGAATTGAGCATCTTGTCCACTATTATGGCGAGTTCTCCCGGCCCTGTCTGTCTCAACAGAGGGGGCAGTTCGCCACGACGCCTGTAAAGGCCAGACTTGGCGTTCTTGCCCTCGACCGAGTAGGGGTGGCCTGCGATTGACGCAAGTCGGATAGCCATGAAGAGCCACGCTTCGCGCTCATTTGAATTGACGGCATGGAAGGAGTCGTTGTTGGAGACGTCCCGTAGCAAGCCTTCCTTACCGCGGAGCAAGGTCAGTTCGCCTTGGTTCATCTCTGGGTTGTTGGCCTTGATTACGGCCATCTTCCAGAGCCAGCCACGCTGTGGGACGAGGCCCATGGCCTCCATGCGACGGATGTAGTCCGAACAGTGCCACACGCCTATCACGGAGCGGAACGCTGCTGGTAGTGCCGACGATCCACGGACCGCCGCCTTCATGTCCTCCGCCGTGCGGATTGGTTCTTCGCCCTGCTTGCGGATGTGGTGGGTCATGAGCAACGCTGCTCCCAACTGACCGCACACCTGCGACGCGTGACGCACATATTCGTTGATGACGACGGCACTATTCTCATCGCCGTGAAGCGTTGAGTTCAGCGTGTCGATGACGACGAGCGTTAGGTCTGGTATCGCGGCGAGCATGGTGAGCAACTCAGCCCACTTCTTCGAAGCCTTGATTTCGCCCGTGCGCGGGTCGCGCTCCGACACACAGAACGAACCGCCTGTGTTGATGGTGGGAAGCACGATGAACCTGTCGCCAGCAGCGGTTCTCATAGAGCCGTCGGGATCGATATCGTTGAGGCGGATGTGGAGTTCCTCCTTGTCGTCTTCGGTGGTGATGACGACGGCGGTGCCACCCTTGTGGACGGGGATGCCACACCACTTGCGGACCTCCTCTACCTTGCAACCAGAGTAGGAGGCCACCTTCATGGCGAGGTCAAGGGCGAGGAAGGTCTTTCCGGCCCCGCCTTCGGCTACCAGCAACTGGTGCTTGCCGGCCAGGATTAGGCCTGGGACGATGAACTCTCGCTTGGGAGACTCGCCCATGGACCACTTGTGGGTAGCCCAGATTTCCAGACCGCTACCCTGCGGGACGATGGGTTGTTCTGCCGTCGGGTAGGGGCCGTTGGACTGACGCTCGCGCTGGTCCAGTTTCTTCCACTCCGCATTGAAGCGGTTATCCGCCCACGGCGGTTGCATGTGGGCCTGCATCCACCCGTAGGTGGCGTCGCGAGCCTCATCGATGGTCATGTCCCCGAGTCGGGCACAATGGATGTAGTGACCCGCTACGCGGTTGAACATACCCCAGCGAGTCTCCTCGCCGTCACCGCCAGCCTTGACATCCTTTGTGAGTTCGACCTTCTCTTCGCGCTTGAACTTGAACTTCGGGTCTTCCTCGATTGGGGGAAGGCCTGCTGCGCGGGGCATGGCCTCTACGATGGTCAGCACGCCAGTCGGGTCTTGCATCATGCTGTTGTTCTCATGTCTGATCGAAACTGGCCGTCTTCCGCCAGACTTGCAGTTGAGCGAGCCTGCGATACGGACGGGCTGGTGAGCCCTGCCATAAGGGTTGGATGGGAC
>JACCEC010918959.1_pt1 | contig 21182 bp, 19 predicted proteins | sample 7450121 | NCBI WGS metagenome assembly JACCEC01 (sample SAMN15323455, study PRJNA562643) | freshwater metagenome | isolation source: river surface water | place: USA:Blue River Watershed | collected 2017-08-18 | reverse complement strand
GATTGAATGTTAATCCAGTACCAAAGAAATTAGAGCTGTTACCAGTTGTGCTTCTATCAGTAAATGTTGGATAGAAGGTTGCGTTTGTTGTTGTTGAGTTTTGAGCAACATATAGTGCAACGTTAGCTGTAGTGGCAGTACCGCTAATACCGCCTTGTGCAAATAATTGTCCTCCAACATATAACGCACCGCCAATGCCTGTGCCTCCGCCAACAACCAATGCACCAGTTGTTGTGCTAGTCGAAGATGTGGTATTAGCTAATGTTAATTCACCTGCACGAACTTTATCGTAAATGGCATTTGTAAAGTCAATTGTTGTATTTGGTTCTGCCGCAACGTTACTAAAGAACTTCCATGTTGCATCGTTAGCATCTCTTACTGTACCAGTGTGCTGATAAATGTTGGCGGAACCGCCCACAAACTGACTGAAAACACCAATATCATAGTTGTATGGATATGTAACATTTGCTGTCAAATATAGCAACGGATCGTTAACTGCTAGTACGCTGTAACTTGTACTGAAAATGTTAGCAACATATAAATTGCCACCAATCCAGACATCTTTAGCAACACCAAGGCCGCCAGCAGTAATAATAGCACCTGTTGTGGCACTGGTAGCATTTGTAGTATCTGTACTTGTTACTGTAGTAAAACGGCCGCTGCTTGCTGTGGTTGCACCAACTGTGGTTCCGTTAATAGATCCACCAGTTACTACAATGTTACCACTACTGAAGTTAGTAACTACTGCTGTACCAATACTTGCACCAGTAATAGATACTGCGTTAGCTGTACTAAAGTTAGTGGCGGTTAGTGTTGTAAATGCACCAGTACCACCGGTGATGCTACCACCAGTGATTAATGCGTTACCGGTGCTAAAGTTGGTTGCGTTTTCTGTTGTAGAATAGACTAAGCCAATTCTACTAATTGAGTTATCGTGGTTTGCACCAATGTTAGTATCAGTGCCTGTAATATGAGCATTAGCAGAGGTAAAGTTAGTAACTACTGCTGTACCAATACTTGCACCAGTAATAGATACTGCGTTGGCTGCGCTGAAGTTGGTTGCAGTTAATGTTGTAAATGCACCTGTTGTACCAGTTACGCTACCACTAGTAATGCTTGCTGTTCCGCTAAATGTACCTGTAAAGGTGGTTGTCGCTAGGTTGTTTGTACTTGGATTAAATGTTAATCCTGTGCCAAAGAAGTTAGAGCTGTTGCCAGTTGTGCTTCTGTCAGTGAATGTTGGATAGAAAGTTGCGTTAGTTGAACTTAAATTTTGAGCAACATATAGTGCAACGTTAGATGTAGATACTGTACCAAAAATCTGGCCACCAACTACACTTAGACTGTAGGCTGTTAAATTACCAACACGAACATTGGCATAACCGCTGTTGTTAAGAGTTGTGATACCTGTGCCGGTATCTGTGGTTGCTGTGGCTTGGAATTGTGCTGATGCTTCGTCCCAGGTCCAGGCTGTGTTTACTGAGCCATAACCAGGTAATGCGCTAAGGTTACGATTAATTAAAATACCGATATCATAGTTTGTCAATGAACCAGTGTAACCGTTGTTAAAGACCACAACAGGGTCGTTAACATATGTATTTGTTGAATTAACTGTAGATGAAGTTCCAGTTACAGTCAAATTACCAATGATGCTAACGTTAGAGTTTAATGTAAGGTTAGCGTTAAAGACGCTACCGACTAATGTGCCGGGTGCAATTTTTGTGTACTCAATGGTACTATCAGTAATCTGATTATTCTTAATTCTTGTTACAGCCATCGCTTTTGCTCCAATATATGGTATTTAGCCAAAAGGAAGGCTTTTGGGTTTAGTGACCCAAAAGAATAAACGGCTGTGATAATCAGAAACTACTGAGAGCTACACGTTTCCATGTGTTGCTTGCAACACATACATAGATGTAGTTTCCGTCCCAACTAATTTGGCCAGCAGATCCAGGGGAATTGTTGGCTTTCGTTGTTAATGGCTGAGATAATATTCCTGTTAAGGTAATATTACCGCTAACGGCCAAGTCATCGGCCAGTGTAGAATTTAGTGTTACTGTAGCACCAAGGAATCTGATGTCAATTACATCTGTTACCAGTGGTACTTCAGCAAAAGTTATTTGTGTTCCTGCAACAGTATATGCTATTCCTGGTTGTTGTAGTGTACCGTTGATGCTTACTAGAATACCAATATCTGTCGATGGTTGGTCTAGTGTATATACTGTATTTACACCATCACCAGTGATTGTCTGGTCTGTAACGGTGTTTACTACTGGAACCCAACTTGTTCCGTTATAGTATTCGATAGCGTTCGAATCAGAGTTGTATCTTATATAACCAGTGGCACCAGTAGGTCTGTCTGATGTAGTCCCAATAGGCAGCTTAACGGCAGCATTTGAATTAAACACTACCGGATTAGTAGTAGAATTAATTGTTAGCGTCCCAACTGTAGTTATATTTGAAGTAAGAACATTTCCGTATAGAGATGTAACTGTTAAATTTCCTGTGTTAGGATTAAATTTAATAGAACCATTGACATAGGATGCACTATTTCCTGTGGTGTTTCGATCGGTGAATACTGGGTAGAAAGACCCGTCAGCAGCCGACGAGGTTACGGTGTTGTATAAACTTACATTTGCTGTTGTTGCTGTGCCTGATAGATATCCAACAACATTACCATACAATGTCGATAAACCTTTGTAGCCAATATATCTATATCCGCTTACATAAACTACTTTTCCGCTTGTTAACGCGGTAGGTATTGTTCCGCCAATGAAGTTTAGTACTCCAGCTTGGTAGTCGAAGTTCCATTCTCCTACACCACCAGACCCAGAATCAAATATCTGAGTGCCTGTTGAAGCCGCATTGGCAGCACTTGGTACATCAACATACACTTTAACAAAATATGTAGAGCCTAACTCGCTCGGAATCCAATCTGTTAAATTGGTTTTCCAACTTGGGTAAACACTACTGACAGGAACTGTTGTTGTGTCTGCTGTGCATTGCACAGAGTTTGCACCTGTATATGCTTGAACTATGCCAGCAACCGGTGCCGCTACTGTAGGTATGCTAGATGATTGTTGCCATATTAAGTCCCCACGAATGAACGCCGTACTCGAAATAGATTCATTACTAGGACTTTTGTTCGTAGGTGTATCTGTCTTAGCTACGCCAAACAACTTTTTATATAGTAAGTCGACTTTTGCTGAATCAGATACTGCCATATTAGTTCGTTGCCGCCACTATGCTTAAAGCGGTTAAACTTTGGCCGCTTGTTAGTTTAAATCGTACATATATTTCGTTTGACGCTGTACTCGATGAGCTTACGGTACCGAATGTTGCAGTTAAACTATATGTACCACTTGTATTTAATGTTGCTGTACCCCCTAAGGCACAACCGTTACTTCCGTTACCACCCGTTCCTGCGCCAGGCTGACCACTTCCTGCATAAGCAGAAGACATTGTTAACCAACCATTTAATGTTGAACTTGTGTCAATTGCAGACCCCGGTAATGCTACCCACAGACCTGCAATACCACCTGTGGTTGTAAATGATATATTAAATTTAGATACTGAAGTTCTAATGAACTTAAATGTAAAATATTGGTTAGCACCTTGCCCGGATAAGTTTGGACCAACTGGGAAATATCCTGTGCTGTAGTTTGTTTGGTCAAACTTAATAACACCAATTGACCCACTACCTACATTTGTTGCATCGTAGGTATAGAAAGGTCCAGTCTGACTGTTAAATGCTGTAGCGTTTGCTGTAAACGATGGAGTATCTGTTGATCCTGGGTTAACGATTCGGTATCCGTTGCCGGATCCAGAGCCTACGCTTGTAACTGGAATACTGGTTTCTTCGATGTTAGTAGAAGTTCCAGTTTTATATAAAATGCCTGTACCTAGTGCAAAGGTACCCGATCCGGATGTGTAACTGTTATATGCTGTTAGTGTTGGTGAGTTTGTGGCATAGTATCCAAAACCCGAAATAACATTAGATGTTGTTTCAAAATATGCACTACCCGAACTTACATATAAATTTCTAGCCAATGGAGTTGTTACGCCAGCTTGAGCATAAGTCACAGAAGATGGTGCGGCTAACGATCCACTTGCTCCACCTGTCATGAAAGTATTACTACTGTAATACATATCCCCGGACAGTTTAGCAATATTACCTTTGAGTCTAAATTGACTTGCACTTGTTAGGTGAGGAATGGTACTCGAGTAACTAACAACATTGGTACTCAATGCGATACTTGTATTACTAAATGTAGGTGATCCTGGAGACGCACTATCATAATACCATGTTGCTGTATTTGTTGAACCAGCCGCACTATGAGTTATTTGTACACTGTTGTATCCTGCAGGAACACTAGACCCACTTGCCTGAGAAGTAAAACTATACCAGAATCCTGCGGCAACATTAGACCATACATTTCTGTAATCTGTGTTGTTACTAATAATCAAGTTACCGTAGGTTCCATTGCTTGAGCCTGTTAACGAAACTGCTCCAGCGTTGGCACTATTACGAAGAACAGTAACGGTGCCACTATCACCTGGTCCAGTATTAGAAATTGTATTAGTAGAATAGGTATTAACTCTTAATACATTTGCTAGAGTTGTGCCGGCTGCAACATTTAATCCAAGACCTGTATTATCAGTTTGAACAAAATCGCACATCCTTCCATAGGAAGTTACACTGGAAATAGTAAGAGTTGTATTGTTAGGAAATGGTGGCGGCGATGGTGGTACTAGTTTACCTAAAACTTGATTTAATTTTGCTACGCTATCAGTCACTGAAGTAGAAGTAGTTAATGTTACCGCGTTACTAACTAATTGCCCTGATGTATTAGCTCCGAGCTGTATAGCATTGCCAAGAATTTCTGCGGCAAAAGAAGATGGATCAACAAATGTTAGATTCCCATTACCGTCAGTTGATATAACTGCGGCGTTTGCGCCACCGGTAATTTTTACATTAGAGATGCTACCAAGATTAACATTACCAACAAACTGTAAAGTATTATTGTTTTTAGCACTAATCGTAAGTCCGTCAATTAGGACATTGGATGTACTAAGGTTTCCATTTATCGTTACAGTTTGTGCTAAATTGTTAGTATTAACACCTAATCGAAATTGACTAAAGTCTAAATAAACTAATGGTCTGTTTAGAGTTGTAAACTGTAGATCCGTGCCTTGTCTGTCCAAATTGGACACCAGCATTGAACCTGAAACTCTACCAATAGCCATTTAAACCTCCGTTATTATATTTAGCGGCAGGTTAAACGGCGTTTGTTGAGTTTAGATTATGAACAACAATAATCTTGTTGGGGTTGCCGCTCGCGTCTACTGCCGGTGGAGGACTTGTAAATGTTAGTGTTGTTCCACTTACAGTATAGTTATTTGTAGGTGCTTGATATACGCCAGAGATTGTTACTAGAATATTTGTTGCATCGCTTTCGCTCTGACTCATTGTAAAATTTGTAGTAGTATTGTCGCCTGTGAATTCATCAACCGTCAACGACACTGAACCAATTTTTGCAATCTGATTCCATGCGTTATTATAGTAAAATTCAATCTTACTGTTAGACTTGTTAAATCTAATTTGACCAGCAACGGGGCTGTCTGGGCCAAGGCTGCTTGTGCCAAGAGGAAGTTGCACAGAGTAACTCCCACCAATTAATTGAGTATTTTTTAGAAATCGTCCCATTTATTAAATTCCCACATAGCTGATTGTCATTGTCAATCCGCCAGATTGGCTGCAATTTGCCTGTACGCTATCGCCTTCCCCTAGAATAATTCTTTCACTATCTGCAATGTAACTATCAAATCCTGCAATACTTACATTACTATAAATTTTTGCATTACCAACAGTACTACCATTGGCTACTAAAAATACATTTGCAGTGACAGTGCTTGCTGTGTTATTGCAGAGGTAAAGTGCAGTAACCGCGTAACTGCTAGTGCTGGTACCAAATAATACGTTTGCTGTTGTAGTGTCTAGAACTCTATTAGAAATTGCCATTTTTTATCCTTACATAATCAAAGCATAAACAATTGCTTTGGTCTTTGTTACTAATTCTTGTTGCTGGTTAGTTGTGTTTGTAATATACAAACCAGATCCGCCGCTACCGGGTGTTTGTGCATATACAATGTTGTATCCACTGAGTGTGCTAGGTGCAACCGTAGTATTCTTAATTGCAACATTTGTATCGTGTTTTATAACTGCGTTATTTGAACTAAAAATTGTTCTAGACAATACATCTAAGTTTCCACCTAACTTAGGTGCTGTGTCGTCTTGTACTTGAGTGATACCGTTTGTACCAGAGACAATGTTGGCATATGTTGAGCCATCGTTGGTTAATTGCCAACGACCAATATCTTCGTTCCAAACTAAAGAAACTTTAGTTAATGTTCCACGATCAATTTCGATACCTGACGCATTTCGACCGTTGTAGTTATAACTTACACCGGCACTGTCTTCACCTTGGTTCAAAGTAATTACAGAATCTACTAATTGCGTATTGACAGCCGCAACGTTAGATGTCGTTCCAACAACTTTTAGGTTACCAGTAAGTGTAATGGTGTTAGCAGTTATATTGATACTACTGTCTGTATCAACACCTGCTAGGTTGTAAACACCTGTAAATCTATGAGAGTATGCCATTGCTTAGTCCGTTATTAGATATTTATCTTACCAATACTATTATTTTTTTCAAAAAAATAGCGGCCAAAGCCGCTATTCTCCCAGTTATTAAAGATTAATAACTTGCAACGTTTGCATAAGTTGTAGTAGCAACATTGTTTACACGATAAATGTACTTGTTTCCACTCCAGTCATATACATACTTGGTAGTTACACGGCTTGCATAGAATGCGGTGTTGCTGGTATCATAGCAAACCAAACTGCCTTCACCTGCTTCACAAGCAGTGATATCTTTGTCAACTAATGTTACAGTAGTTAAACCAGTTGTATCATCACCTACTGCGCTGTTAGCACATAGAAACTTTCTAGCACCTTTTTGGCTAATAATGTATCCATGTGTTACTGCGGCGTTAGCAGAGGTCTTGTATGCAACATCAATGGTTTGCGGACCAGTAGATGTAATTGTAGAAGGTAAGCCACCTGTTCCACCTAGACCGCTAGCGATACCGGTGTCAACTGTTGCTGATTCTGTGATTTTTAATTTTGCCATTTTATTTTTCCTTTAGTTAGCGTTCCAGGCTACCCGGTGTGGCGCACCGGGAGTTCATTAGAACAATGTATTTATGGTTTTGGTTAAGAACGCTTGAACAACAATTTAAAATGTGACCAATAAGGATTGTTTAGTACAGCATGTTTGCTTAGTATTCTTCTACCTGTTGGTAACTGCTCAGTTACTGTTGGCAATTTACTCCAGTGTACACCCGGGCGATGGTGGTGTTCTTGGTGGTACCCCGCGTTAAAAGTTAACCAATTAAACAATCTTCCGTAATTGGAATAACTGTCTCTGGTTGTATCTCCACGAAGGTGGAGATAACCCCAATGTTCCCCGTAACTGTTTGCCTGATTAATCATGTATGACAATATGTAGGTGCCTATTAGAATTAATCCATAATAAAAGTTTGTCACTAACACTAACAAAATAAACAACCTAAATGCCCAGTATTGTTGTTTAATATGCTTGTCTACTCCTAGAGTAATTGCATAATAAGGCACTTTAAACAAGTAATGGGAGGAAGCCCCTAACCCAGTTACAACCGAGTACTTCCAAAAATTTAGTACTTCTCCGTTTTCTCCGCCGAGGTATACTGATGTAGGATCTTTAGTTAGCCCAGTGTTGTCTGGCTTGTCGTTAACATGTTTATGATGTATCAAGTGTCCTATTTTCCATATTTGTGCAGGGATACCACTGGCTGCACCTAAAAAGAATTCATATATGTTATTATATTTTTTATTGTTAAATGTTGGCCAATGTGTGTGATGGTGCAATGAAGAATTTTGAAGTACTACCAATAAAAAAGAATGCACAACTGATATTAAAATCAACCAAGGTAAAGATATTTCGCTTAGTGCAAGAGTAACTGGTAATACCAACATAGCCACAGTGAAAGCTATAAGGTAGGTATCCTTGTTAGAAAATCTAAAAAGAGTAGTCATAGATAATGGGAGTTTCAAATATTTATGCATAAACCTATAGCCAACAAAAAAGGACCGAAAGGTCCTTTTTTGCTCCTTCCCTGTAACCCAGGCAAGCTGGGCCCCGAACAGAGGATTACTGGAAGCTTAGGTTGCTTACAGCGATTTCAGCTAGGTAATCAGCAGCGTTACCTAGAGAAGAAGCTGTGTTTGTCAACTCAACATATCCGTAACGAGTCATAAAGCCTACGACTGGTTCGAATGTTGCTGGGTCTAGAACAACACCACTGCTCATTAGAGGAATATATGGGCAATAGAACGCGGCTGCATCAGCTTCGCTAGAACCCTTATAACCAACTAGAACAGCTTGGCTGTCTTGTGCGTAACCATCAACATAAACACGCATTGCGCCGTTTAGTGTACCAACGAACTTGGTGTTTGTTGGAGCTTCGAAAGTACCTTCTGTGGTACGAGCGAAAGCAGAAGTAGTTGCAGACTGTAGAACGGTCAATGCAGCTGGGGATACAACGGCCCAGTTACCTGCTCCACGACGAGTGCGTTGAGCGATTAGGTTAGCGGCACGGTTGATAAGAACAGCTAGAGCAGCGTGTTCGTCACCAACGAATGTAGCAGTACCAGAAACGGTAGCTTGGTTGTATGTGAACTCAGTGGCAGCAAGACTGCGTAGAGAACCTAGGATTTCCTGGTCGATTTCTACGGTGATTTCTTGTGCTAGAGCAGCCATAACTTCAGCTTCAACATCAAGACCATGCATAGCTTGTGCGTCTTGAGCTGCCTCGAAAGTCCAACGTGCGCTTAACTTACGAGTTTTAGCTTCAACGACTTGCTTTAGAATCTGAACGTTGATGCGGTTACCAGGAACACCTTCCATGGTAGCTGTGCTGTTAGCCTTGCCAGCACCAGATCCGCCAACTGTAGCACCAGAGTACTGAGTTGCGATCTTGAATGGGCTTAGGGCCTCGTCACCAGCAGCAGTTGTCTGGCTAGAGTCAGCAGTGTTTGTAACGCTGTCAGCATAACGAACACGTAGAGTGTGGATCTGTGCAACAGGTCCAGTCATTGGTTGAACACCAACGATTTCGTTAGCAATAACGGTTGGCATAACACGACGGATAACTGGTAGAATTACACGGTTAAGTGTAGCTACGCTACCAGCGGAAGTGCTACCAGCAGTTGCGCTTTCAGCAAGTTGTTTGCGAGTGTTCTCAAGGATTACACCCATTGTGGTTCTCTTAGAACCTTGTAAGCCTTCTAGCAGGGCTTCTTTGGTTTCGCCCCAACGGCTTTCTAGTAATGCGGTTGTCATTTTATTTCCTTCTCCTAATTAGGGTTTATTTTAGCCCTGCTAATCGCTTCAAGTCGATAACATTTGTATCTACTTGTTCCGCGGCGGGTTTAGCAGTTTTATCTCCAGTTACTTCAACACGGCTTTCTGCGATCACTTGCTTTTGTGGAGCAGGTGTAGCGACAGAGGCCTTACTGTTTAGTACTGCTGGAAGATACTTTTCGTATGCGTTCTGCAACTTGGCAGTTTGAACGCTTTCGAGTAGCTCGCTCATTACAGCGGCTTTCTCTTTGCTCAAGGGCTTTAGTAGGTCAGCCATAATAGACTTACGCTCTGCAGACTCCTTGATTACACGAATCTCACTTTCTTTTGATTCAACTAATGCAGCCTTTTCTTCTGCTTGACGACGAGCTTCGGCAATTAATTGCTCTTTCTCGCTTAGTGCAGATTGTAGCTTTTGAATTTCTTTGTTCTCATTTAGGTGAGTAACAGCAAATTCGCTAGCAAAAGCTTCAAATAGACGACGACCAAACATGTTCTCACGAGCAATTTGGATATCTTCTTTTAGCTGAGTCAACTCAGACTCTAAATTCTTAGCAACAGCTTCTTTAACAAGTGCGGCACTACGAGTAACAAATTGTTGTTGTAGTTCAGATAGTTTCTCCTTGGCGTTTGCAATTAAGCGAACTTTGGTTTCAACTACTGCTTGCTTGTCTTGTTCGAATTCCTTGATTTCTTCGGCTAGGGCACGGATTACGAAAGATTCTAACTTACCGATAGAATTTTCATAAACTTTACGATCTTTGCGAAGTTCTTGGATTTCTTCAGCTAACTTTCCTACCATGAAGTCGTTAAACTTCTTAGCAGATTCATTCATGTGAACTTTGAATTTAACACGATCTTCCGCAAGAGCTTGTTTCTCTTGTTGGAACTCGCTTAGTTCAGCTGATAGACTTTCTGTTACCATTTTGTCTAGAGCCTCAACCATGACTTGTTTGTCATGCTGATAGCGTTGTGCAAATTCTTCACGAAGTTCAGCACGGACGGCCTCTTTGGCTTCGGAAAGACGAGCTTCCCAAGCTTCATTGATCGCCTGCTGTGTGCTTTCGTTAATAATGCCACTATCTAGCAATGGTTTGATAGCATCTAACATTAGGTTCTCCTGTTATACTTTAAGGTCTTTGATAAGCTTTGTTACAGCTTCTTTCAGGTACTTTTGTACTCTTTGATCTTGAGATGCATCACGAGCCATCTCAAAAATTTGGGCACCACCACGCATGTTCATTAGACCTTCGTAAATTGCTTTAGGATAGGCATTAGGTGCGCTTGGTTGTGCAACAATATCGACTGTAATGATTTCAAAGTCACTTACATGACCACTACTTTCATTAACGTTGCCGGATCCACGGCTGCTAACACCTAGCTTAACTCCGCTGGTTAACATAGCTTTTACAAGCTCGCCCATTGGGGTTGGTAGGATTGTTAAGGAACCGTATCCGTTAGGACCGTCCATCCACATTTTATCAATCATGTGGCTTACACGATCTAAATTAATCTTTAGGTCATCAGGATGGTCGACTTCGCCTAAGACACTGTTACCACCACCAATGGTTTCATTGATAGTGGTAACGGCCTTTTCAATTTCATGAACAGGATAAACACGCTGGTTGGCATTCTTAACACCGCCCTGAATGAATATCCCTTTCATTTTGAGTTTCTTGCCATTTCCGTCAGCAGAGTCTTCAGCAATAATCTGAAGACCTGCTCGGTCAAATGTAAGATTCTCTTTTAGGTACAAAGCCATATTATTGTCCTAATTACTTGCCGCCTTCTAGGCTCTGCTTGTTTACACTTACAGAACCGTCGGTAGTGCTGCCTTCGGCATCCTTGCCTTTAGCTTTTGTATTGTAGAAGTCTTGTGCGCCTTTGTTGCCACCAACTTTGTTAACGTTACGCTTGGCAACATCAATTTCTTGTGCTGGCTTAACAAAACCGCCTGCTTTACCTTTTGGGCTGTTACCGTCAACATCACCGGCATCACTCTTACCATTAGCAATGTTCTTTGCAGAACCGCCCATGTCGTTCTTGCCAGCTACTGGATTGTTGGTGTTAACAGAAGTTTTACCAGTTTTGTTACCGGTACCAACTGCTTGACCTTCGGTGTTAGCAGGTGCGGAAATCTTTTCTACATATTCGCGCATCATTTCGGCTTCTGTCATTTTGCCAGAACCGCTCTTGCCAGAACCGCTTTTACCGCTGCCGCTCTTGCCGGAACCAGACTTGCCAGAACCGCTTGCTTCTTCAGCAAACATCTCTTCGCCGTCCTCTTCACCGTCCTCTTCACCTTCTTCGTCGCCCATGTCGTCATCGCCGCCCATGTCGTCACCGTCTTCTTCGCCGCTTAGTTTAGCAAATTCTGCTTCTAAGTCTGCAATTGCATCTTTGATGTTTTGGAACTGTTCTTCAACATCGCCGTCCATGTCGCCGCCGTCCATGTCGCCCATGTCTTCATCACCGTCCATGTCGCCCATGTCCTCGTCGCCACCTAATTCGATGTCGCCTAGTTCGTTGTCATCTTCGCCTAGACCGTCAGTTTCGTCACCAGCAACATTGCTGCTGATATCGTCAACCATGTCACCAGCTTGGTCGTACTGATCAATGTTTTCGTCAACTTGATCTTCGTCCATTAGGCTTTCATAAATCTCACGAGATTTTTCGACCACGATACTGTGGAAAAGCTCGCGAGCTGCTTGTTCGTTATCGTTAATGATGTGCTCAATTAACTGTTCGTACTTGTTCATATAAAATTAACCCTTTCAATAATATGGCTTGTAAATTATTTACTAATCTGCGTAGATTATGGCGTAATATCGGTGTTTTTTGAAGATTTTTTTGTGCTACACCGAATTTTATTAGACTACACCAGCTGGGCCAGCGGCTTGGGCTGGCGGTTTATATTGACTTGAAACCTTTTTTAGTTTATCCTCGTGTTCAAACTTTCGTACATCGTTTGCCATACGAAGCTTGTTTAGGTGTGCTAGAGTGATTTTAGTTTTGCGTAGATCGCCAAGTTTAGTTACAGAATTATCGTCTTTTTCAGTACGATAACCAGGCATTCTTCCGTCAAATAATTCTAGTATTAACATATGCTTATTTACCCAAAAGATACCTTTTTATGCCGCTGGTGCAGCTGGCGCTGCCGGGGCCGCTGGTGCTCCTGGGGCCGCGCCAGGTGCAGGAACAGCTCCTAATTCGGCTCCAGCATCTGGGGCTGGCGTTACTGCTTCTAAGTCTTGGCTAATACCACCCGGTGTTACTCCAACGCTTCTTAAATCGGCACCCGGAGCTGGTGCTGTTTCAACATCACCTTGTTCTTCATTCCACAAACGCTCATTATCGTTCATTTCTTGTTCGCTCAGACCCAAGTAACGCTCCATTAACCAACGCTTACTGAAATAAGGATAAGCTTCAAGTTGAGTAAATGTACCAATTCTTGCGGCGTCTGCTTCAGCCTGGCTGTAATTAGCAAAGTTCTGTGGCTCTGTGAATACTAAGTCAAATAGACTACCGTCAATATTAATGCCTTTCCAGCGCATAAACATCTTGAATTCTTGATCTAGCTTATCAATAACCATTGATTGCAAACGCTTGCAATACTGATTAAATCGCCATTCTTGAATTAGAGCTGTGCCAACTTTTCCGTCGTTATAGTTTTGCGTTCCATCGTCAACACCAGTGGGCAAATAACTGCTAGGTATGCGTAGACCACGAAACAACTTATTAGTAAAAAATCGCAAATCAGTAATTTCACCAAGGTTAGTTCCTCCGGCTAATGTATCAACACTGGATCCGCGACCTTCTGCGGTTACAGGGAAAAAGTAGTCTTCGTTTGTACTCAATGGATTGTATGTAGCATCCATCATGTTATTTCCGCCACCTGTTTGTGTAGGAATACGGCGTTGACTAACTTCATTTTTGATACGATCAACGAATGCCATAGCCATGTGTGTTGGCATATTGCCCACATCAATTTTAAAAACACGGCGTTCTGGTGCTCGTTGAACACGATAAATGATAATAGCATCCTCAAGCAATTCTTTTTGCTTGAATACCTTAAACACATTCTCTAATACACTGTTACCAAACGGCCAGAATATATCTAAACCCTCAGTTAAACTGATGTGTACAACGTGTTCTGCATTAATAACAGCTTCGTTTTGTGCATGTTGGAATCTACTGCCACCACTGTATGGGGTTCTTGGTTGTACATACGCACCGCTGGGGCCACCAACCTGTGGGTGATTAGTAAAAGTATCGCTGGTACTAACTGCGGTAACTGTTAAATTCTGGAAGTTAGGGCTTATATCCTTAAGAATATACTGTTCAGGCTTTTTACCTTCGGCTTCGTTAACAATAACTTTGGTAACCTTAGACATTTCCGACCAGTAAAGCTTAAAAGTTTCCGGGTCTCGGATAAACACTTGGTCGCCGTACTTGATAGTATTGCGGAAAATCTTAAAAATTCGTTTGTTAAAGTCATTAAGAGCCACCCATTGCTGTAGTTGCTCTTTGATAATCTTAACTTCATTATCGGTGGGCTTTTCTTTGAAATAAATTTCAAAGGCCGTGTTGTTTTCAATGTTCTTTTGTGTGCAGAATTCTGCAAGAATATCCAAGGCAGCGTTAACTTCGCTGTCCATATCCATTTGTTCGTACTGATTGTATCGTTCAATACGGTTTGGGTGACCAATGTATACTTCAGGTAGTGTACTTTGGTAATTCCTGTAACCAGGCTCGGGCATTCTGCCGTTGCCCATTGGACTTACATTACTAGGTAAGTTTGCAGATTTAAAATACTTTTTCCAAGTGGCCATGTGTCAATATTCCGGTATGTTATATTTACCGCGGTTAGCTGACCGCATTTAGAAGTCTTTCAGTTGCAGTAACATTATCTTCAAGAATACCAATCATTCTGCGTTGATTTTCTAACTGTTCTTGAGTACTTTGGTTAAACTGCATTAGCAGTGTTGACATATCCGCACCACTCTGGCTAGTTACTGTAGTGCCAGCACCTGCATTGGTGCCTTTTCCGAATAAACTACTAATTCCTTCAGCTAACTTTTCCAATGGGTTTTGCATGCCACCTAACATAGAGCCAGCATCGATCTTAACTGGAATAGATCTACCGTCGGGTAAAGGAACTACTGCTTCTGGTCCAGCTTCACCTGCAAGAGACAATCCCTGTGTTATACCACCAAGGGCGTACTGAGGAAGATCAAATTCGTTACCTGGTCCAACTTGTGTTGCGGCATTATATTTTGCTTGAGCTTCTTTTTGTGCATCGGTCATCCCAATTTGGAAGTACTTCTGCATAAAAGTAGCATTTGCAAAGGCTGCATCTCTTTCGGCCTTTGCAGACGCTTTACTTGCATCATCTTTTTGTGATTGAATATTTCCACTTACTAGATCAATCTGTGCTTGCAATGTCCTTAAGATGTTTGGAACCATTGCCGCAAAATCTCTAATAGCCGGAGTTAAACGATCTTGTATTTCTACTTTCATGTTCTGTAGTGCAACCGAACTATCTGCAACACTGTTAGTTAAACCATCTTGTGTATTAGCTGCTGCCTGTGCGGCTTCTCTGGTTGTTTTTTCTCCAGCTGATCCAGCTTTAGTTGCGAGAGTTGATAAGTCTCCTGCTATGTTAGACATACTACCAACTATGCCGCTAGTACCTGCTAGGGCCGCAGTACCTGCAACTTGCATAACCGCTTTACTTTCGGCTTTCATTGTTGGCGCTAAATCTTTAGCGTTTCGTTGGAAATTATCAAGTGCATCATTTGCAGACACTGTTGAACTAGATACATCACCGACGGTCTTCTTTAACAATTCCATTGCGCCAGGCATTTGTGCCAAGCTGGCTGCAAGTTCTGCATCAGTGACTTCTCCGTATGCTAACATCTGCTGTGCGGCTTTTTGCAGAGAAGCCGGCATAGTTGCAATAGAATTTTGGAATTTTTCTGTAGCAGATCCGCCGAGGTCATCAAGTTTAGCTCTTACTGCACCTTGCATAGCGGCGTCTTTAGCTCTCTTTTGAGCGGCTTTAGCATCTTCACCTGTAAATGCGCTAATTGCTTTTAAGTTAACCAGATAGTTGGCACTTTCTCTTGCTAATTGTTCGTCGGACTTGCCTCGTAGGTTGCCAGTTTGCTGTAGCATTGATAGATAATTAGCTGTCCCTTCGGCTTGATCTTCAATCGAAACACCTAATTTTAATAAAGTCTTTTGTGTTCCCTCGCCAAACTTACTGGTTACTGACCCAAGCTTTTTAGCACCGTCAGTTACACTACCGCCAAAGTTTGCCATAGCTTCAGCATTATTAGCAATGATTTTACTATACTGATCTTGTGTTAGTCCTGCGGCTTTGGCGCTTTCTCTTAATCCGGTTAATCCGTTTGCAAACACTGCGCCTGCGGCAGATGCTTGATTAAAACTCTTTACAGTTTTTTCTAATTCTTTACTTACAACTTCAACTGCAAACTTAGCAATTTCTGCGGCTTGTTTTGCACCTGCATTAACTACATCTGCTACTAATCCAGTTAACGCACCAGCGACTTGTGCAGCCGGGTGAGGAATCGCCATAAGGGCACTGCCTACACCTTTAGCTACACCAGCTACATTGCTTACCCCGGCTGCGGCGCTGTCAATACCAGCAGTCATTAAGTCAGCGGCTACTTGTGTTGCACTAGCATCACCTTGTAAACCACGAATACCGGTCATTAACTGGGCCTTCATGAATGTGAAGACTGCCGCAACTCCGGTTCCCACAGACTGAATCATACCTTTTTTCAACGCCTCACCCATGAGTTCTTTGCCCATAGCTGTTCGTTTTGCCATTAGGTTTTCATAGGCTTCTATTTGCTGAGCTGTTTTTAATGTACTAACATCAACTTCATCGATTGCGTTGCTGATGCGCCCTAGGTCTTGCACTGTTTGGGCGTAGGTCTTTTTACCTTTTTTGTAAGATTCCGATAATTCGTCAAAATCTTCAGTAGTTTGTTCGATGGCCCTGACATACTGCTCTGTAGTTTTTTTCTGTCGTTCGATTGTAGTACTCAGCAAAGAGCTTTGCTTGATTAATTCTGCGAGCGTAGGATTAGTCTTTTCTAATCGTTCAATTAGAATCTTTAACGCTTCATCTGCCTTGCTAGGTTCAATTGGTTCAGCCACTTTTTTATACCTATAAATACAATTATATCAATTATTTATGGGATCAAAATATGGATACAAAACCGTTGAATCCGCTGGCTAAACATTTCCGCAAACCTGCAATCTACCTAAGACTCCCTAGTGGAGGCAAATTTTGGGAATCAGGATTAAACATGCCCGAGAATGGCGAAATCCCAGTTTACCCAATGACTGCCAAAGACGAAATAACTTTGCGAACACCAGATGCTCTACTTAATGGTCAAGGTATCATTGATGTTATTCAAAGTTGCTGTCCAAATATAACAGATGCATGGCGTATGCCCAGTGTAGATGTTGATGCCGCATTAATTGCCATAAGAATTGCGAGTTACGGTACAGAGATGGAGTTTGAAAGCAAGTGTCCACATTGTCAAGAACAAGATAATTATGCCATTGACTTAACTACTATATTAGATAGTTTGCGTTGCCCAGACTACGATAAACGAGTAGACGCAGAAGGTATGCGTATCAGGCTCCGTCCTCAAGAATATTTCAGTTTAAATGCCACGAATCAAATTAGATTTGAAGAACAACGGATACTGTTAGCACTAAACAACGAAGCCGTAACAGACGATGTTAAAAAAGCTGAGTTTGCAGGGCATTTAGAACGGATAGTTGATTTATCAACCAAGGTTTTACTTGATAGCACAGAGTATATCGAAGTAGACGGGGAAATTGTAACCAAAAGAGAACATATTGAAGAGTTCTACAAGAACTGTAGTGCCGGGATTACCAAGGCAGTACAAGACAGGTTAAACAAATTAGTTGAAGAAGGTAGCATCAAGCCGGTGCATTTAACTTGCAATAGCTGTACTAAAGAGTACGATTTATCATTGACTTTTGACTATTCAAGTTTTTTCGCAGTAGGCTCTTAACTTCAGACAAAGACGCAATCGTAGGGCTAGTAAAGCAATACGAAAAAGAGTCAAGAGCCCTAAGAGAAGAAGCACTGCGTAATTGTTGGTACATGCGAGGAGGCATTACCTATAACGAAGCTATGGATATGAGTGTCGATGAAAGAAAGATTATTTCAGAGATAATCAAAGAGAATTTAGAAATAGCTAAAAAATCAAATATGCCATTCTTTTAAGATGTCTTACAGACATCTGTTGATTTCGCTAACGCTCATCAACATTGTTTTATACAAGAGAGCGAAGCGATTTAATATTCATCCAGATTCAATGGTCACACTTTGCCCGCACAGGGCAAATTGAGTGCTTCATCCGAGTTGGCAAGTCACTTAGCGTTACAACAATTACAGAGGCGGTTGTCCGGTACCTCGAGTTGCGTCTTTTACAACGGCGCTCATACTACTATACGCTAACATACTAGTATAAGGTGTAGCATCACTGCTACGTCATTTTAGCCTTATTTCCTTTTCAAACAACCAAACAGCGGCAATTAGCTGTCCTCATCCTTTCGGGTAGTGGTTGAGCACTCTTAACGGCGAGAGATTCACGTCCCTGTGACCCGAGGTCCAGTTGTCATGTACGCACGATGTTAGCCTGCGTGAGCTTGTACCGTTTAAATTTTGCCTAAAATGTGGGAGCCATGGACACGGAGCTGAATATGCCCGTTGTAATAATCTGTAGATTCTAAAACTTTACGACTGAATTGTTCTCTTGCTTCGATATAACTGCACTCTGCTTTACTTTTACAAAGGTATAGTATTTCCCGTGTAAATTTATCTGCACCAAGTGTTTCTACATCTTTTTTTAATTGATCGTTTGAGCCATAATATTCTCGCCAGTCGCTATCGACCTTTGAGCGAATTTTCTTTTTCTTTTTTGTGCCGTTTTTTAGTTTTACAGTTTTTTGAGTTGTCTTGCTGAATTTAGCTAGTTTTTTGCCTATGTATTTTTTGTTTGTTACGGTGTTTGTAATCAAATACACGAAGCCCACGCAATCTTCTGGTAATTCATTGATTGGTTGACCTTGATAACTCCATGACATGTATGTAGTTATGCGTATTCGTTGCTTTTAAAATATTTTGCTATATCGCTACGATCAAACACCCCCCATTTGTGTAACTTTGCATAAAATTGTTTAGTTAACTCTGGATCGTTTGGTTGCTGTAGCAATTTAATAATGCCTTTTATTTCGTTATCTATGTGTTGCCTGTAATGTTCAGGGTTTCTATCGTTGCCTTCTAGTTCTAGTTCGTCAAATTGCCATGATCGATATTGTTCTAATAATCGAGTCTTAATGTCTGATGGTAACTGTCTTATTGATAAAAAGTCTGGGTTTGATAAAAATGTGCTCATTACATCAATTTTATTTTCAATTGCCCATTTGTATAGATCGTCTAGTTCGTGTACAGTGAGTGCGCTGGGAACAGTACGCAACACTACATAAAAATGTCCCGGTGATCTATAACTTAGATACTTTTCTAGGTTTTGTTTAACTAAATTGGTGTTTGACCCTGTACGACAAAATTCATTAATTGGGCCGAGTCCTTCTAAACTAACACCAATGTCAACATGCTTAAACACTTTTAGTTTGTTCATTAGGTCTTCGTCGAAGATCATGCCATTTGTAGTAAAGCCAATATAGATATCTGTTTTACCTGCGTTGTATAGAGCATTAATTAGATCGTAGAATCTTGGCATAATCAACGGCTCGCCACCTATTAGGTGTACGTACTCAAGATTCTCTGCTCTCAACATAGTATCAACGACCATATCCCATGCTTGTTGATCGTCGGTCCATGTTTGACGAACAGGACGATCCCATAGCCCTTCTCTTTTTCTTTCAGCCGCAATGCGACTGCTAAACATAGGTCCGCACATTTTGCAAGCTAAATTACAATCATTTCCTAATAGGATGTGAAAGCTTCTCGGTAGTTCAGTTAACGCCGGTTGATAATACTTTATGGGAATCACTGGATACTTTCCCAATTCCCTAGTTCTTTTGCTGTTCTTGCCTGCATTATCTTCTTGATAGCAAGTTTCGCACAACGGTTCCGGAATGTTGTTTGCTTTTTTTATTCTGGCATCAGTCTGGTATTGACTAGACATCCATTCTTCAATAGACATGTTATGTACATTATGTTCTGCACCAAAATCGGTCCCGGATTTGTTATTGCGATTCCCTCCGCAAGTTTGGTAAGTGCCGTCGTTGTTAATATGCACTTCTGTCCAAGGAATAACACAATAGAATGGATTACTCATGACAATCCTGACATTTAATTTTACATACTTTTAAAGGCATAACTTCTATTCTGGTTATAAATTCATCCCACAGTGGATCATCTAAGACCTGGACGATAGATCTGTGTTTAATATTTAAACGGTCTCTATATTTTTCAACAAAGTCGTTGTCTTGATACCCGCTGTTAAACCACGGACACGGAAATATTAAACCTTCAACATTAATAAACAGCTCTTTCTTCCAGTTCAAACATTTTGCCCAAGGATGTGTGTTGAGTTGATGTCTAATAGATATAGGTTTAGGTCTGTTTAATATAATTGGCAAAGTCTGATAGACATTCGATGCAATGTTATTTGCGTCAGCTGGCATTAAACCGTCCACCCCATTAACAACATATCTACCACCAAACTTAGTGCTCTTTACAGCTTGCCACTCGTCGCAGCCTAGCTCTTTTGCTAATTGTGCAATACTATTCATGCGGTCTTCGTTGAAGTTAAAGTATATAGAACTCCATTTGATTCTGCAATCGCTAGATGCTCTTAGCGACTTAATGCCAGCAATAATACTGTTCCAATCACTATTGACACGATAAAGGTTATTACTGTCATGATCCCATCCGTCTACGCTAAAAACTACAGTGTCGTATTTTGTTAAGTGAGCTCCTAGCTCATCCCACCATTCAGGTTTTTTATAACTACCGTTAGTAACTATATCCACGGATATGTTGCTTTGACTTTTAATATAAGCAATTATAGGTATAAATTCGGTCGCGTAAATAGGATCGCCGATATCTCCGCAGAATAACATTTTGCGAATCTTTGATAAAACATCAACCGGAAAAGCTCGTTGAAAATCCTCGAGACTGAACTCTTTGTTTAACTCCTCTGGTTTTAATTCTGTCCTAGGACATCTAGGACATTTCAGTGTACACTTACTACTAAGTTCAATGTGTACATCTTGTAGATTAAACAATCTCGACATCGGTGTTATAAGTTGTGAATCCGTTTTCTTTAACAACATGTAAGGTGTTGTTTACTCGTCCTGCAAGTTCGTCTTTATGGGATACTAACCATACACTGCGATTGCTTTCGCGACTCATTTTCTTAAGAATAGCAAGACTGTTTTCTACACCCGAACTGTCCATGCCCGAATCAACTAGTTCGTCAATGAACAGCAAGTTAATAGGTTGATACAAGCTTTCCCAAACATCGCGGAACGCCCAGCTTAATGATAGAATTAAACGATTGCGCTCGCCTCGACTTAAGTTATCAAAGTCTAGATCTCGTCCAAGTTCAGTGATACTAACAGTCAAGTCGTTGTTAAACTTAACAGTATGTGGTAAACCGATACGATCCAAGTATT
>JACCEC012403919.1_pt1 | contig 21186 bp, 26 predicted proteins | sample 7450121 | NCBI WGS metagenome assembly JACCEC01 (sample SAMN15323455, study PRJNA562643) | freshwater metagenome | isolation source: river surface water | place: USA:Blue River Watershed | collected 2017-08-18 | reverse complement strand
TTATATGGGAGAATTATTTAAATTTATTTAATGAAAAAAAGATAGTAATTTTACCAAGAATAATAAATAAAAAAAATAATGGTATATTTAAAATGATATTAAGTCGTGAATTGATGATGTACACATCAGTAATAAATAATGAGATGGTACAAATGGTACCACAAGCAAAAATTATTGTTTTAAATAAAATAAAACTGGAAAATGTTGATATATCTCTAGGTTTAAAAAGGAGAATAATAGAAACAAATATTTTATCTGAAAAAGAAATAATGGATAAAAATGAAAAACAAATTGGACCATATAAAAATGATTTAATTGAAAAAACATGGCATCCAGATAGATTTAGAGAGTGGTGTTTATCTATTGATGAAGTTAATGATTTAATATAAAAAATATAAACGTAAATATATTATAAAATAAAAACAAAGAAGATAGATTATTATATAAAGCTTTGAGAGCTTCTCTTTTGAACATAATGATAATCGTTTAATATTTATAAAAGTTAATAAAAAAATATTGACAGCTTTTTTTCTCATAATATTTTTTTGTTTAAAATTTTATATTCTATAATAAAATTTTAATAAAATAAAATGGAAAGTGTTTTAAGAGGAAATCCGTTTGAGGATTGGTTCGGTATTCTGTGTTCATTTTTACCAAAAAGTGAAAATAGATGTAAATTTATTAAACTTACTAAATATACTAATAAAAATTTAGTACATAATTTAGCATCTTTAATAGCTATTTTAAAGTACTATGTAAAATGTGATTTTGTTAATAAAAAATCAAAAAAGTTATTAAGAAAAGTATTAAAAGGTGTTATTCAAATGAATAATCTAAGTTATTTTTTAGAGCAGGAATTACTCATGGAACAAGATAGTCGAGGTGGTATTTTTTTATCTGAACCAGATAATTGTCAATTATTTTCTAATGGACAAATAATTGATGAATATTCAGAATTAGATTTTTATGCACCTTCAGAATTAAATAAAGAAAGTATTGATTATTTTACGAATAATTGTATACCTTATTTATTTGATGAAGACTATGTTCCTAAATTAACTAAAACTACTGCAAAAAACCTTCGAAGTTCTTACATGGAAATATTTGATCTAAAAAATAAGTTAGAAAACCTTATTTCTAATTCTTTTCTTTAAAGGTTGTTCGCTTGAATAGTATGGTTGCTATTCTTGTACTATCTCCTTTCAAAATGATAGTAAATTTTAACTCTGCAGCTGATTTATTAAAAATTTATTTTTAATAAGTTTGGTGTTTGATGAACATCCAGAAGTAAATCGGTTGAACGACCTAAACGTTCTATCCCTGATATGGGCCCTGGTGTAAAAAACCAACTTTTTTCCAAGTTTGCAAGGAGATACATGCATAATCGGATTCATTATTCATAATTTATAAAGTACTTTACAATCTAGGTGAGTGAAAATTGTTTTTTCCGAAATTAATAAATAAATTTTTGTAAAAATATTAATTTTCTTTGAAATAGTGAATATATTTTAATTTTGAACACAAATAAAAAATTGACAGATAAATTTGTCATAATTTTTTTTTTTATATAATAATTTTAAAATTAATTGTATATATTTTAAAATTATTGTATATATTATATATTATTAACATAATAATGACAAGTATTAAAGGTTTCGTAGCCAGTTTAAATGCTGACATTAATGGTTCTCAACTCCCAGTAGATGAAAAACCTGCTTCATTTTGTAGGTTTTATGCTAATGGTAAGATTATCACAATAAAAAGTGATAATAATAGTGTAACTGATGAAGAAAAATTGTTAAGATTACCTTATCTTAACCAATTTGAATGTTATAGACATTCTTGTAACCCATCTTTTGCATTGGCAAGTAATGAATTATTAGAAGCATTAGAAAAACTTGATATAGTTCATGTATGTATAAATATTGAATTTCTAAATTATTTAAAGTTTCCAAATGAAGGAGAACATGGTGAAACCTATGTTATTGTTTCAGAAGAAACTGCATTAGAATTTAGAAATTTAATTATTTTTCATATGAGATATATCAATGAAAATCCTAATTCTTTTCATTAAAGGTTGTTCGCTTGAATAGTGGTGGTCACTATTCTTGTACTATCTCCTTTCAAAATGATAGTAAATTTTAACTCTGCAGCTGATTTATTAAAAATTTATTTTTAATAGGTTTGGTGTTTGATGAACATCCAGAAGTAAATCGGTTGAACAACCTAAATGTTCTATCCCTGATACGGGCCCTGGTGTAAAAAACCGACTTTTTCCAAGTTTGCAAGGAGATACATGCATAATCGGATTCATAATTCATAAAAAATTGTTAAAATATCATAATAAATATTATTAGTATGATAAAATAGAAAGATTTACAGACTTCATATGGGTGAACTTTAACAGAGTTTTCCAGAAAATTGCAGTGTGAAGTCTTCATATTATAAATTGTGATTTTTTTTAAGTAGGTTTATAAAAATAATTTAATTAAATAAAAAAAGCGTTTTATTCTTCATAATACATTAATTTAATAGAATTATTAATTCTTTCAAATTTATCAGCATAATAATTATTATCATTCAATTCATCATAATAGTGACAAATATATTCTTTGAAAGTATAATATTGACGAATACAAATTAAAATTTTATGTAAAAAATCTTTATCAAAAACAAAAGATATTGAAGAATTTTCAAATGAATATACATCATTATCACTATAATAATTTAAATCAGTTTTAGTTATGTCAATAATATATTCAGAACATAATTTAATAGAATTATTTGATATTTCAAAATAAACACCAGCACAATCACTACTTTGATAACTAATATTATATTTATATTTTTCTATTTTATTAATTTGTCCAGATTCAACATAATAAATATTTTTACCAAGTGATTGAAATATTTTAGTGTAATCATAATATATATGGTCATCATTTCCAAAACGATCATTAAAAAAATTATTAATCGGAAATTTAAATATTTTTTCAATAGTAAATCCATTATTAGTGATTAAAAATTCTATATTTAATGATATTTTTTTGTTAATATTAATATTTCCATTTTTTATTGTACTATAATTTTGTTGATAATAATCAAAAAAATAATTAATAAATTCTAAATTATTGCAAATTTCATCAATCGGTTTTCTGTATGATAAATCTTCTGTATTATTATTAACAAAACATTTAATATCACTTTCAAATTTTATATATTTTGTTAATTCTTTAATAGCATCTGAAGGAAGAATATTCATATTAAAATTTTATATAATTAATATATTTTTTTTATATTGAATTAATTTAAATTCATTTTTAATTATAAATTTTACGTTTATATAAAATTTATTGATTTAAAAAAATATTTATAATCATATATATAAAATGGAATTTATAAGACATATAATATTTAGATTAATGAATAAAGAACCTATTAAATTATTAGGTAGATGGAATATTCAATATTGTAAGAATATGAAAAAAAAAATAGATTGGTCAAATAATGATCATTCATTATGTTATAATAATAATATTAATAAATAATAATAAAAATTAATATTTTTTTTTTTAAATTATAAAAATTTATATTTTTATAATATAGAATAAGAATAAATGGATATTAAATTATTAGTAATAATTTTGCCTTTATTAATTGGTTTTGGTATGAATTTATTTGTAAAAAATCAAAGATTAGAAAATTGTGGTTCACAAAAAGATAATAAATATACACCACCTCCTTATGTATTTTCAATAGCATGGACAACATTATATTTGATAATAGGTTTTGTTTATTATCAATATTTAAAAAAATATTCAATTAAATCATCATTTTCAATTTTTATGATAATAGCATTTTTAGCATTGAATTTATGGAATGTTATATTTAGAAGTTATTGTTTACCAAGAAAATCGTTAATTTATATTATAATAATAACATTAGTATATTTTTATATAGTTTATAATTTAATGAAATTAAATGTTAAATATTGGTATTTAATGATAGCTTTATTATTATGGATGAGTTTTGCATCATTTTTAACATATACTAATTTGTAAAATAATTATTTTTTAGAAAAAAGAATATTAAAAAATGTTTTAGTATATGAAAAAGGATAATAAATAAAGCATTCTAAAGGAGAAAGATAATTCAATTCATAATTCATATTTCTTTCATATTTATTTGTATTTAAATTAAATACATAATAATCAACTCTGTTGCTTTCCTTTGGGAATACAGAGTTGCAGCGTAAGTCGTCATTTTTATTTGAATAAAAACGTTTATTAATCAAAGTATTTTTTAAATTTATTAAATTTCTTTTAAACATCATTTTTGATATTATTATATTTGATAATTATATGTTTTTATTAAACTTTTTTTAAATTCATTTTATTTTTATTTACGTTTAAATAAAAAAACAAACGTAAAATTAATAAAATAAAAATTGATACATATATTTATCAAGGCCTAAAAAATTTATTAAAAAAAAATAGACCAACCAGAAGCCAAAGGTGAAGATTTAAAAATGGAACAAACACTTCTAAATCATAAAAGATATAAAAGTGTATATAAGTATGTAATTAAAAATTTATTAACATTAAAAAATTTACTAATATCAAAAAATGATTATTATGGTTATTATCATTCTTTTTTTTCAAGTAAAGAATTAAGACCTATTGTTAATGAATTTGAAGCATACAAAAATTTAGTAAAACAAATGAATGAAAAAACAAATATGAATACTTTAATTCTTCGTCATCAATTATTAAATAATTGTTGTGAAGACATATTTGGTTATTTTATGACATTTAACAAAAATAATAAATTAATTGAATTAAAAGATGTCTTAAAAAAGAAGGAAGAAATGTATGAGATAATTTCAAGAATATTAGCAAATAAAGCAAATATAATTTTAAAACGTTGGAAAAGATTTAGATGGAAGCCAAAAGATGAAGAAAAAGTAAATCAATATTTTAAGATTCGTATAATGAATGAAGTAGATTTTGTGAAAATTCATAAAGATATAATTCAATTGTGTAAAAAAATTGAAAAATATGAAAATGAAGTGAATAATATACACAATGAACTAATTAATATAACATGGCATCCTAAAAGATTTGAAGAATGGTGTTTGTAAGCGCTGCGCTTAGATGAACTTAAAGAATTAAATTGGTGTCGTATGTAGCTTTAACCTAGAAAACTTATTAACGTAAATTTTGTTTATAAAAAAAATTTGAATATATATTTATAAAGATCTAAAAAACAATAAAATTAATTAATTATTCAGAAGCCAAACGGCGAAGATTAAAAATGGAACAAACACTTCTAAATCATAAAAGATATAAAGGTGTATATAAGTATGTAATGAAAAATTTATTAACATTAAAAAAAAATTATTATGATTGTTATCATTCTTTTTTTTCGAGTTATGAACTAGGACGAATAGTTAATGAGTTTGAAGTATATAAAAGTGTTGTAAAACAAATGAATGAAAAAACAAATATGAATACTTTAATTCTTCGTCATCAATTATTTGATAATTGTAACAAAGATATAGTTGGTTATTTTATGACTTTTGTTAGAAACAAGAAATTAATTGAATTAAAAGACGTTTTAGAAAAGAAGCAAGAAATGTATGAGACTATTTCAAGAATATTAGCAAATAAAGCAAATATGATTTTAAGAAGTTGGAAAAGATTTAGATGGAGACCAAAGGATGAAGAAAAAGTAAATCAATATTTTAAGATTCGAATAAAGAATGAAGTAGATTTTTTGAAAATTCGTAAAGATATAATTAATTCATATAAAAAAATTAAAGAATATGAAGAGGAAGAAGAATACGATAGATACTATTGCAGTGATTGTGGTGATCCACATCAAAGATGTAGATGTTATGATCCTGTCGAATATTGTGGTAGTTGCGGAGCAGATGTAGATTATTGTCATTGTCGAAGTGATTCAGATGATAGTAGGAGATATGGAAGAAGACGAGGTCGTAGTGATTCAAGTGATTCATGGTAGATCTTTTTTTCTTTTAGAAAAAGAAAAAAAAGATCGCAAAAAAAGAAAATATATTTTAAAGTATTATCTAAATAAAATTATAATTAATAAACTTATTTAAAGAAAAAATATTATTATCAAATAAATATATATATACAAATATGAATTGTGAAAAATGTTTTTATATGGATGAAGGTAAAAAAGTGTATTATACTTGTTATTGTGAAGAAGATCGAAAACAAGTATTAATTGATGATGAAAGAGCACGAAAAGAAGGATATACCAAAATAAATGGTAGATGGATTAAAAAGAACCCCTTTTTTTTAGAAAAAAAAAGCTGTTCTCGGGAAAAAAAATAATATTTATAAAAATTATTTTTTAATATATAAATTTATAATAAATTATAATTATTGGAAGGCGGCTAAAATCTCGCTTGCTAACTAATCCTTCGGATTAAACAGCACTCGATTTTACCGTTATCACCTCGCTAAAGTTGGTCTATTCGCTAAAGCTCACAACGACCAATCCTCAACCACTTCGGCCTAAAGGCCTTGGGCTCTTCGGACTCGGCCCATGATAAAAAAATAATAGATTTTATAAATTATTAATTATATTTAAATTATTAAATATATAAATTAAAAAAAATATTAATTAAATTTTATATAATTTTTTTAACATAATTCTTTAACTTCATCAATATCCAAACACCAATTTTTAAAACGATTAGGATGCCATGTTTTTTCCATTAATTCTTTTCTAATAATATTCATTCTTTGATATAAAAAATCTAGATCAACATATTTTTCAAAAATAGATGGATTTTGAGATAAACAATGCCAATTAATTGTTTCTTGATGATATTTTAATAAATCAATAGCTTCTGATGATTTATTTATACATAATGTTTCATAATTAATTCTATCCAGATTTTGTTTTAAGATGGAAATAGCCCAATCCGATGGATTTTTTGATAACCATTCAAAATCGATTCTATTCATATTTTGTTGTAAAATATGAGTTGCAGATGGATTTGAACATAATGCAGACCAATTAATTCTATCCATATTTTGTTCTAAAATATGAATTGCAGATGGATTCATAGAAAGCCAATTCCATTCAATTTTATGTTGATTTTGTTCTAATAAATGAATAGCCGAAGGATTTCCTGATAATTCATTCCAACAAATCTTATCCATATTTTCTTCTAATAATTTGATCGCTTCTTTGGATGGATTTTCTGATAGCCAACGCCAATCGATTTTATCAGGATTCTTTTTTAGAATATGAATAGCCGATGGATTTGATGACAATTTTCTCCAATCTATTTTATCCATGTTGTTTTCAATCACATAAATCGCATTAGGATTTGATGATATATTAAACCATTTTAGTTTATTCTCATCAATCCAATCTCTGTATTTAAATTTCCAACAATTTTCTGAATTCATTAATTCTTTTTTATCTTCTTGATTATTTATCATTTCAATTTAATATTTTGTCTTAAAAAATATTAATAAATATTATAAAAATAATTTAATCATTTTTTATAAATTATATTTACGTTATATATTTAAATCTTTTATTTCATTAATATCTAAACACCAATCTCTAAATCTATTAGGATGCCATGTTTTTTCCAATAATTCTTTTCGGATAATATTCATTCTTTGATAAAAAAAGTCATAATCAAGTTCAAAAATACTAGTGTATCGACATATATCATACCAATTTATTTTATCTTGATGATTCTTTAGAAGGTCGATACATTCATCATTTGAATATAGCCATAAATAATCAATTTTTTCAGGATTAGCTTCTAAAAGATGTTTAGCATATGGATTACATGATAAAAATTTCCAATTAATCTTATCTGGATTTTCTTCTAAAAGACGAATAGCTAAAAGATTAGGATTACGACCTAATTCATTCCAATTTATTTTTAATTCCTCTCCTGAATGGGAAGTGGTAGGGCTAGCTTTGCTAGCATCTTTATTTTTTGCCAATAAATGAATTGCTGATGGATTTGAAGATAATGTATCCCAATTAATTTTATTTGGATATTTTTCTAAAATATGAATTGCGGATGGATTACAAGATAACCAATACCAATTAATTTTATCTTGATTTTTTTCTAAAATATGTATAGCAGATGTATTAGAAGATAATGTATCCCAATTAATTTTATCTAGATTTTGTTCTAAAATATGAATTGCGAATGGATTACAAGATAACCAATGCCAATCAACTTTATCTAAATTTTTTTCTAATAAACGAATTGCAGATGGATTAGATGATAAATCTTCCCAACAAATCTTTTCAGGATATTTTTCTAATAAATGAATAGCAGAAGGATTAGATGATAATCGTTCCCAATCTATCTTATCTGGATTTTCTTCTAATAAACGGATAGCACATGGATTCCATGATAAAGAACGCCAATCTAATTTATCTTTATCAATCCAGTCTCTTAATTTCCAATAATAACCATTTTTAATAAATTCTTTTTCCATTTTTAATAATTTAATATATTAAATTAAAATAAAAAATATGATAATATTTAATCATTTTTTATAAATGATATTTACGTTACATATTTAAATCTCTAATTTCCTCTATATCTAAACACCAATCTCTAAAACGATTAGGATGCCATGTTTTTTCCATTAATTCTTTTCTAATAATATTCATTCTATTAAAAAAGAATTCATAATCTAATTCAAATATAAATGGATTTGAACTCAAAGCTCGGAAAGATATACCTGTAAAATCATTATTTAATACTTTTTCTTTTATTAATTCCATACCTTCATCATTTCTATTTTCACACATAAAATCCCATTTAATTTTACTTCTATTTTCTTTTAAATAAGCAATAGCTTTTGGACTTCGATTATGAGAAAAATAATTCCAATTAATTATTTTTTCATATTTTAACAATAAATCAACAGCAATTGGATTACTACTTAATGCTCGTAAAGATATTTTACATATTTTTTCAAGTTCTGGTTCATCATGTAGTTCTTCTAAATTTAATTCATTAATTTTTTTTTCAAAATAAGGCAATAATTCAACATCTCTTCTTTCAGATAATCTTTTTAAACAAGGATCATTAATTTTTTCAATTCTATCCATATATTCTATAAAAATATCTTTTACTTTTGGATTTCTTTGATTACCAACTAAACAATACCAAAACATTCTATATTTATCATCTTTAGGATTATTGAAAATATTTTCAATTTCTTCTTTTATCAAATGATATGTCTCTGGATTAGAATTCATAGCTAAATATGACCAATCAATTTTGCTTTTATTATTTTTTAAAATATTTATAGCACGAGGATTTATTGATAATTCTCTCCAATCAACATCTTCAATATTATTTTTTAATTTATCATTGATAAAATCCATAGCAGATTCAAAACTGTATATTTTTTTATTTTTTTCCAAATGTTGAGGATTTTTTTTTAACATATGATAACTAGAATTATAATTTTTGAAAGAATACCAGCTAATTTTATCAGGATTTTTTTCTAATAAATATAAAGCATTGGCTTGTTGAGATAAATATTTCCATTCAGAACGAGTAGGATTACATTCTATTAAATAATATGCACGACAATTAGATCCTATCCATTCATAATCAATTTTGCATACCTTCCCTGAATGGGGAGTGTCCTGGTCAGCTCTGCTAGCATCTTTAATCCAATCTTTTAATTTCCATCTGTGTTCAAAATTATACAAATCTTTTTCTATATGTATTTCCATCTATTTTTATTATAATTATAAATAAAATTAAATATTATTCTAAACTAAAATAATATTATAATAAAAAAACAAGATGTTTTTATATTTAGCTAGGGTGGATTTTCGCATTGAAAAATCCGCTTATCTTTATAATAATTATTAGCAATAATTATTATTAATAATTAATTATAATAAAAAAAAATATATATTTATTTAAATTTTACCTTCTCTTCTTAAATTTAAAACATTATTATTATTTCCATATAATCTTTCTCCATGTATTTTTCGTCTATGATATTTCTCTAATAAATTGTTATTATTATTATTATTATTATTATTATTATTATTATAATTTATATTTAGTGTTATATTATTAGATTGTTTAATGTTTTCAAAAAATAGTTTAAAAGAATTAAAATAAGATGGTTTAAAATCATGTAAAACCATATACCATGGTAATTTACTTGAAAATTCTGTATTTATAGAATATATTTTTTTAGGTATATTATTTCTTTTTGTACAATTATCAATTAAATCTTTATAAAATTTATTAATAATTTTATTATTTAATATTTTACCATTATAAAGGTCTGTTTTAAAAGTAAAAAAATATATTTTATTTGGAATTATACAATCACAATATTCACTAAATAAAAAACTATCAATATATAACTTATCTTCATTATTTATTTTTAGAACATTATAATCACTAAAAATGAAAACTTTTTTTTTTGAAAAATTTAAATAATTTTGAAATAGTTCTGATTTAAATTTTTCATCATCTCGATATAACCATGGAAATGAACCAGAACCAATAACATAAATTTTATTTAAAAGAATACTATTTTTTTTAAACAAATACATATAAAATGTTTGTGCCCAAACAGAACCTTCTGAATGTCCACATAAAATAATATTTTTAAAATTATTTAATTTTATTATATTTGATTCAATGTTATCAAAATAAGAAATAATTCCATTCTTTTCCCTAATTTCTTCTTCGTTTAAATAATTATTATCATCAAATAATATACTAAATATTGGTCCTTTTCTATAATAAGTCCAAAGCTTTCCCATATCAAATAATACAAAACATTTTGTATTATCTATAGAACATATAATTTTAAAATGTTTGTATTTATAATTTGTATTTCTATTTGATATAATCATTAAAGTTAATTTTTCATTTGTTACTCTATTTTTTAATAATTTTCCAATATTTAATTGTTGAACCATTTTTGCAGGTACATATAATTTTTGACCGGTTGATACTGATACATATTCTTTACAAACAGTATTTTTTAATTTTTTTTCTTCTTTATTTTGATTGCAAATTATTTTTTTTTCATTTATTCTATTATTATAATTTACATTATCATATAAGTATTCTTTTCCTAATCTCCATTCTGATATTGTTATTAAACCAGTATAAATTTTTATAAAATTTAATATTTCAGTTCTTTCCTTAATATTATTTGGAATTTCGTAATATTTAAAAAAATCCATATTTCTAATTATTAAAGATAATTTTTTTATAAAATATATGAAAAATAAAAAATTGTATTTTTCTGGACGCATTGCTATAAACAATTTGGTAAAAGAATGAGCAACAAAAGCTCCTTCTTTTAATCAATATGGCCTTCGTGAGATGGCTAAAGCCAATCTCACTACGGGCGGATTTTTGCATTGAAAAATCCGCATATCTTTATTATAATTATTAGCAATAATTGTATGCTAATAATATTTTTTATAAAAATATTATTAAATTTTTAATAATTTTAAACAAATAATAATGATTTATTTCTTGCAGACGGATAATGATGTTCAAAAGTCAATGTTTTACTAATTGGATCAAATTGAATATTATCTTCATCTCTTGCTACTTTTTTAACAACTTTTGTTTCAATACCAATTTGTTGTAGAGAATGTCTTAATTCATAAAAAGAACGACATCCTTCAACAGTTTTGCTAAGCATTTGTCCAGTTATACTAAAAGGAATGATTCTTTTATCAACATCATTGTGTTCTTTAAGAATAACATAATTAATTGATGTTTTAGCCATTCTTAAAATTAATTCACAGGCATTTTCATGATGTTTAATAGTATCATTTGAATAATTTTCAATCATTTTAGTATCATACTTCTTTAAGTCTTCTTTTGTAGGTAAACCACTCATCTTTAAATTGTATTTATTTAATTAATAAAAAATGTTAAATTATTTTAAGTTGAAAAGTAATTATAATTCATTTTTTTTAATAAAATATTATTAACGTAAATATTAAAATAATTCTTTAACTTCATCAATGTCTAAACACCATTTTCTAAATCTATTAGGATGCCATGCTTTCTCAATTAATTCTTTAAAAACATTTTTTCTATCATTAATAATATAATCAGGTAAAAAATAATATAAATTTTTAAAGTAATATTCATTATTATTTTTTTCCCATAAATTAATTTTAAATTCGTTGATTAAATTTAATAAATCTTCAATTTGATATATTTTAATTTGGTTTTTTTTTTGAAGATTAACTATTTTTTTTTGTTTTAGTTGAGAAAAATCATTATCATAAAAAGATTCATAAAAAATAGAAACCAATTCTTCTGAATTAGCTTTTAAAAATAAATAGTTTAATTTATTTTTACCATCTAAAGATACATCATAATCTATAATATCATTTTTGTTAATCTTAAATTTATTTAAAATGTTAATAACTTCAATTTTATCACAATGTAAAACATTAACTATTAAAGCTTGATAATCGATTAAATCGTTAAAAAAATCAAAAATAAAATTATCATTTTCATTATTATTTTGATTATCATTTTTTTCATTATTTTTAAATGTATCAAAATCATCAAAATTATTTTTTTCATAACAATTTTGAAAAAGTTCAGCTACAATCATTATTTGTTCAAAAATAAGAGTTAAAATTCCAATATACTCATTTTTGTTTATTTTAGTTGAAAAGCAGATCTTATGATTAGACATTTTTGCTTCAACATCTGTTAAATTATTATTATCAAACTCATAGCGTAGATAATATTTTGGTATAAATGTAGAAAATTCATTTTTTTCAATATAATCAAAATGTTTTAATATTTTTTCGAAAGCAACAATGATTTCCATTATATATTAAATTTAATAATATTTAAATATTTATAATTAAAAAATCAAATTTTTTATATCATTTTTTATGGCTTTATAAGCGTGAAAAGGTATTTATTGTTTACGTTTAAATTAATTCTTTAACTTCATCAATATCTAAACACCATTTTCTAAATCTATTAGGATGCCACGTTTTTTCAATTAATTCCTTTCGAATAATATTCATTCTATTAAAAAAGAAGTCATAATCAAGTTCAAAGATAGATGGATTTTTAGATAAATAACTCCAAACAATTTTATCAGGATTTTTTTCTAAAAGGTGAATTGCTGATGGATTTGTTGATAAAAATGCCCAAACAATTTTATCAGGATTTTTTTCTAAAAGATGAATTGCAGATGGATTCCTTGATAAATTTATCCAATTAATCTTATCTAGATTTTTTTCTAAAAGATGAATAGCATTTGGATTATATGATAACCAACACCAATCGATTTTATCAGGATTATTTTCTAAAAGACGAATAGCTTTATTAGATGGATTTGATGATAAATTTATCCAAAAAAAACTTTTATTATTATTTTGAATTAAATAAATACCTGATGGATTAGAAGACAACCATTCCCATGAAATTTTATCTATATTTTTTTCTAGTAAATGAATAGCTGCTGTATTTAATGATAACCATTTCCAATCTATTTTATCTAAATTTTTTTCTAAAAGATAAATGGCTGATGAATTTTCAGATAAAGTTTGCCAATTAATTTTATCAATATTTTGTTGTAAAAGATGAATTGCTGATGCATTTTTAGATAACATAAACCAATTAATTTTACAGATTGGACTATTTCCAATCTCTTGGTTGTCCTCTTTGGGGAACTTACATACCTTCCCATTTTGGGGAGTGACCTGGCCAGCTTTGCTGGCGTCGATATTTTTTTCTAAAATATAAATTGCATTTGGATTTTCAGATAAATAACTCCAATTTAATTTATCAATATCAATCCAATCTCTTAATTTCCACCTATGTTCAAAATTAAGTAGATCTTTCATACTCTAAAAAAATTTTTTATTTTTATAATTTAAATTAAAAATATATTCATTTTTTTTATAAAAATAATATTATCGTAAAAAATTAATTTTAATTTAAATTTAAGTCTTTAACTTCATCAATATCTAGACACCAATCTTTAAAACGGTTAGGATGCCAAGTAATTTCTATTAATTCTTTAAATAATTTATTTTTCTGTTCAATATTTTTATTTTTATTTGGTAAATAATAGTAAACATTTTTTTCAAATAAACACTTATCACATACCAAATCTGTCAATTTGTGTTTCCAGATAAAAATCTTAATTTTATCAATTAATTTTAGTAAATGATGTATATGATAAATTTTTATTTCATTTCTTTTTATGTCTTTTTTAATATGACGATATTTTATTTCAGAAAAATCATTATCGCCAAAACTTTCTATGAAAATCATCATTAATTCATCTAATTTACATTTAATCATCATATTAAAAATATTAGTAAAATGTTCAGAAGTTACCATTGTATAAAATAAATCATTTTCTTTAGGTTCTATATTAAATCTTTTAAAAATAGTTAATAATTCTGTTTTTATACAATTAAAACCACAATAAACTATTTTCTCTATGCCATAATAATTAAAAAATAAATAATCAATTTTTTTTTTAAAATACTTATTTTCAATATTTTTAAAACATACTAAAATATCCATCAAATGCTCAAAAATATGCATTAAAATACCAATAATTTGTTTATTATTTATTTTAGTTGAAAAACAAATTTTATGTTCAGACATCAAATATTCAACATCTGACAAATTGTAATTATCATATTCATATCTTGTATAATATTTAAGATATTCTTTTGAAAAAGAATCATTTTCAACAGATTGAAGATATTGTAAAACTTTTTCGTATCCAGTTAATATCTCCATATTTTTATTTAATAAAAATATTAATTAAACAATAAAAAAATAATTTCATTTTTTTTATAAAAAATTTACGTTAATATTATATTTTATAAATAACCATATTTAGCATCAACATAATTCTTTAACTTCATCAATATCCAAACACCATTTTTTAAATCTATCAGGATGCCAAGTTTTTTCCATTAATTCTTTTCTGATAATATTCATTCGTTGATGTAAAAAATCAAAATCTAATTCAAAAATAGCAGGATTTCTAGATATTAATCTCAAATCAATTTTACTTTTATTTTGTTCTAATAAATGCATAGCAGATTCATTTAATGATAAATTTTCCCAATCAATTCTATTTGGATTTTTTTCCAATAAATGAATAGCTGATGGATTTAAAGATAATTTAATCCAACATATTTTATTTGGATTTTTTTTCCAATAAATGCATAGCAGATGGATTAGCCGATAAACAAATCCAACTTATTTTTTCAGGATTTTGTTCTAATAAATGAATTGCAGAAGGATTAGAAGATAAATGTGTCCAATTAAGTTTTTTAGTGGTTTTTTCTAATAATTTTATAGCTGATTGATTCAAACATAATAAACCTATATCTAATTTTTGATTTAGATAAAACTTTAATTTTTCATCATTATCTATAAATCCAGATAATAATAATGCTTTTAATATTTGCATAATAGATTCATTTTGTGATAATAAAATCCAATTAATTTTTTCAGGATATTGAGTTAATAAACGAGTTGCTGATGGATTTAAACATAACATGTTCCAATTAATTAGTTCAATATTTTTTTCTAATAAATGTATGTCCGCTTTAGCGGCAACCTGTCTACAAAGTAGCGGTATTGCATATGGATTAGAAGATAAAGCAGCCCAATCAATTTTATCAGGATTCTTTTCTAATAATCGAATAGCAAAAGGATTAGTTGATAATTCTGTCCAATCCAAATAATTCTCATCAATCCAACTTCTTAATTTTAAACCATTTTCAATATATAATAAATGATTTGTAGACATATTTTTATAATATATATTTAAAGTTTTTTTAAATATAAAAAATTTTAATCATTTTTTTTATAATGATTAGTGTAAAAAAATAATATAAAATTAATATAAAAATAAATATACAATTTTTTATAATTTAATTAAACTTGACCTTGAGTTGGTAATTCTGGAATGGGTAATGTTTCAAGTGGAATAGGATTTATATCTCTATCAAGATTAAGATCATCAACACGACCTAAATAATCACGATCATTTTGCCTCATTAAAAAATAATTATTAATATATGCTGGAAGTATAAAATGATTGAATACTGTACCAGCTGGACTTAATATTCTTAGTTGAAGTTGAGTAGGGCGCCCGAATCTATCTCTTGATATGTCGGCATTTTGGATAAATCCCTGGTGCATATCAACGTTAATTAAATCACGGGTTCTAGGGTTTCTAGCATAAAAATAAAAATATAGAGGGTTTTGTTGATAATTTCTAGTAGCTAACATGTTAAGTTGATCATCTGATAAACGACCACCTTTCATTTTTCTTTTCTTAGTAGTCGTACATTTTTTTAAAGCACTTACTAATTGAGCTTTGTTCATTTTACTTCTTCCTTCAATTTTTTTACGAGATGCCATTTTGCGAAGTTCTTCAACTGTTTTCTCTTTAAGTTCAACCATTTTTCTTATAATATTTATTTAGAAAATATTTTTTTTTGATTTTTATAATATTAACATATTTTCTTTACTTTATCAAAAAATCCTTTTTCTTTTTAGGAAAAAGCAAAAGCCGTTTACGGGAAAAAGAAAAATATTTTTATTTTAAATTAAAACTACTATGAGGCGGTCCAGTAATAAAAATATATTTTTATAATAATTAATTATATTAAAAATTAACAAAATTCTTTTAAATCATCAATATCTAGACACCAATCTTTAATTCGTTCAGGATGCCATGTTTTTTCAATTAATTCTTTTCGAATAATATTTATTCTATTAAAAAAGAATTCATAATCTAATTCAAAAATAGATGGATTAGCTGAAAAATTTAATTCGTCAATTTTATTAGGATTATTTTTTAGCAAATCAATAGCCGATGAATTAGTTGATAAATGATTCCAATCTATCTTATTTTGATTTTTTTCTAAAAGATGCATTGCAGATGGATTAGATGATAAATTTTTCCAACAAATTTTATTCATATTTTTTTCTAACAAATGAATTGCAGATGGATTACATGATAACCATTTCCAATCAATTTTGTTTTGATTTTTTTCTAAAAGATGAATAGCATTTGGATTATATGATAACCAAGTCCAATTAATTTTATCCATGTTTTTTTCTAACAAATGAATAGCTGATGAATTCCCAGATAACCATGACCAAATAATTTTATCAAAATTTGTTTTTAAAATATGTGTAGATGATGAATTTTTAGATAAAGCTTTCCAACTAATTTTATTAATATTTTTTTCTAAAATATGAATTGCTGATGGATTTTCTGATAACATATACCAATTAATTTTATCAGGATTCTCTTCTAACAAATACATTGCATTTGGATTTCCTGATAATGTAATCCAATTTATTTTATCTTTATCAACCCAATCTTTTAATTTCCATCGATGTTCAAAATTATATAAATCTTTTTTCATTTATATTTTAAAATGGTTAATTAAAAATATAAAATTTCATATATTTATTTTAATCAGTTTTTTATAAATAAGACTTTACGTTTAACATAATTCTTTAAATTCATCAATATCTAGACACCAATCTTTAATTCGTTTAGGATGCCATGTTTTTTCAATTAATTCTTTTCTGATAATATTCATTCTATTAAAAAAGAATTCATAATCAAGTTCAAAAATAGCAGGGTTTCTAGAAATAGTAATCCAATCAATTTTATCTTTATTTTTTTCTAAAAGATGCATAGCAGCTGTATTAGAAGATAAACTATACCAGTTTATTTTATCAATATTTTGTTCTAAAAGATGAATTGCAGAAGGATTACAAGATAAATATCCCCAATGAATTAAATTCATATTTTTTTCTAAAAAATGAATTGCAAATGGATTCATTGATAAAGTTTTCCATTCAATTTTATCTTTATTTTTTTCTAAAAGATGAATAGCAGATGGATTGGAAGATAACCAACGCCAATCTATTTTACATACCTCCCCATTCTGGGGAGTGGCCTGGCCAGCTCTGCTGGCGTCAAAATTCTCTTCTAAAAGATGAATTGCTGATTGATTACGTGATAAATATTCCCAACTAATTTTATCTTTATTTTTTTCTAATAAATGAATAGCAGATTTATTAAAAGATAACCAATTCCAATCAATTTTATCAATATTTTCTTCTAAAAGATAAATAGCAGATTGATTTAATGATAAATTAGTCCAATTAATTTTATGTTGATTTTTTTCCAAAATATGAATAGCTGATTGGTTTGAGGATAATTTACTCCAATCAATTTTATCTTTATTTTTTTCTAAAAGATGAATAGCATTTGGATTTTCTGATAACCAACTCCAATCAATTTTATCTTTATTTTTTTCTAAAATATGAATAGCTGATGAATTTTTAGATAAAGAAGTCCAATAAATTTTATCAGGATTCTCTTCTAACAAATACATTGCATTTGGATTTTCTGATAAATAAAAAAATATTAATTTATTTATATCAATCCAACTTCTTAATTTCCATCGATGTTCAAAATTATATAAATCTTTTTGTTTTATATGAATAATAGGTGTTGATGTGTTTAAATAAATAAACATTATTATTAATATTTTTAAAATTAAAAAGACAATGATAGTTTTTATTAAAAAAATAAATATTTGAAAATTATTCATTTATAATAATAATAATATTTTTTTAAGTATCTATATTTAATCAATTTTATAAAATTTAGGTTTATATAAATTCTTTTAACTCATCAATATCTAAACACCAATCTTTAATTCGTTCAGGATGCCATGTTTTTTCCATTAATTCTTTTCGAATAATATTCATTCTTCTGTAAAAAAAATCATAATCTAATTCAAAAATATTTGGATTTTTAGATAATTGTGTCCAAATAATTTTATTTTTATTTTTTTGCAATAAATCGATTGCTGATAGATTTTTTGATAAAACACAATTATGATAAAAAGCCAACTCATGAAAATTTAATTTATCAATATTTTTTTCTATTAAATGTATAGCATCAGGATTTGTATTAGCACATAATCCTGTCCAATAAATTCTATCTTGATTTTGTTCTAACAAATGAATAGCTCTTTTTGATGGATTTGATGATAACACTGACCAAACTATCTTATACTTATATTGTTCTAATATATTAATTGCTTTTTCTGATGTATTACTACATAATGAATCCCAATTAATTCTTTGCATATTTTCTTTTAACAACAAAATTGCTTCATCAGATGGATTAGAAGAAAAAGTCATCCAATCAATTTTGTGTTGATTTTGTTTTAATACATGTACTGCATTAGGATTTTTAGATAAAAATGACCAATTAATGAGTCTTTTATTTTTTTCTAAAAAAGGAATTACATTAGGATTTTGATTTTCTGATAATAGATTAGTATTGAATCGATATTTTTTGTTAAAAACTCCTTTTAAAATATTTTTAATATTACCCATATTTTTTTGTACATAATAAATAGCTGATGGATTACCTGGTAAAAACCAATGATCTATCATATCTTTATTTCTTTCAAGAAAATACATTGCAGACGGATTTTGTGATAAATAATGCCAGTCTAGCTGTGTTGTTTGACGTTCATATCCTTCATCATATTTTTTATATAATGTTATATTATGTCTTTTTTTTGCTTCCCAATATTTTTCTATTAAAAACATTGCATTCGGATTAAAACATAGGTAAAAAATATGTAAGTCATTTTCATCAATCCAATCTTTTAATTTCCATCGATGTTCAAAATTATATAAATCTTTTTCATATTTAAATTCATTTTCCATCTTTAGTTGTAAAATTATTTAATATATAAAGATAATTTAATTTTTTTTAAATCATTTTTTTTTATAAAATCTAATTAAAGTAAATATTAAATGAATTCTTTTAACTCATCAATATCTAAACACCATTCTCTAAGACGGTTAGGATGCCATGTTTTTTCCATTAATTCTTTTCGAATAATATTCATTCTTTGAAAAAAGAAATCATAATCAAGTTCAAAGATAGATGGATTCCTTGATAAATAACCCCATTTTATTTTATCTTGATTTTTCTCTAAAAAGTCCATTGCAGAAGTATTTTGAAATAATGCAATCCAATCAATTTTATTAAAATTCTCTTCTAAAAGATGAATTGCAGATGGATTTATTGATAACCAATTCCAATTAACTTTATCTATATTTTCTTTTAAAATATGGATAGCAGATGGATTGCAAGATAATTGTTGCCAATTAATTTTATCTAAATTTTGTTCTATAAGATGAATGGCTGATGGATTTTCTGATAAAATATTCCAATCTATTTTATCAAGGTTTGCTTCTAGCAAATGAATTGCAGCTGGATTAGAAGATAAAAATTCCCAAACAATTTTATCAGGATTTTTTTCTAAAAGGTGAATTGCCGATGGATTTTTTGATAAAAATGCCCAACAAATTTTATTAGGATTTGCTTCTAAAAGATGAATTGCAGATGGATTCCTTGATAAATTTATCCAATTAATCTTATCTAGATTATTTTCTAAAAGATGAATAGCATTTGGATTATATGATAACCAACTCCAATTAATTTTATCTTTATTCTTTTCTAAAAAATGAATAGATGATGGATTTTTACACATCCATGGCCAAGAAATTAGTTTTTTAGGTTTAATTTCTAATAAATAAACAGCATTTGGATTTTCATGAAGATAATTTATATCTAATTTTTTTTTATCAATCCAATCTCTTAATTTCCATCGATGTTCAAAATTTAATAAATCTTTCATTATTTAAAAGAATTATTAAAATAAAAAAATATAATTATTTTTTAATCAGTTTTTTATAAATAAAATTTTACGTTAATAATAAAATTAACATAATTTTTTAACTTCATCAAAAACCCCTTTTTCTTTTTGAGAAAAAGACCGCATCTTCGATGCCTGGCCGCCGCTAACTAGTTAGCGGTCATGCAAAGCCGTTTACGGGAAAAAGAAAAATATTTTTAAAATAAAACAATAATAAATTATAACTATTGGAGGGCGGCTAAAATCTCCCTTGCTAACTAATGCCTTCGGCATTAAACAGCAGTCGATTTTACCGTTAACACCTCGCAAGTGTGTTGGTCTACTCGCAAGCTCCCAACGACCAATCCTCGACCACTCAACGAACGCTTT
>JACCEC012862027.1_pt1 | contig 21193 bp, 11 predicted proteins | sample 7450121 | NCBI WGS metagenome assembly JACCEC01 (sample SAMN15323455, study PRJNA562643) | freshwater metagenome | isolation source: river surface water | place: USA:Blue River Watershed | collected 2017-08-18 | reverse complement strand
TGCTGGGCGATTGCGTTTTTTGTATTAAAAGCTTTTATGCTAAAGTCCATGGCCACTCCTTTAATCCTGTCAATTATAGTCCCCGGATGATTTTTCAGCGCGCCATACGCCGCGAGCTGCTGAACACGGTCGGTGCTGTGTTCACCACACTGTTCACGATCGTCATTACCGTGATGCTGATCCGCATCCTGGGTGATGCCGCCGCAGGGCGTATCGCCTCTGGCGATGTTGTTGCCTTGCTGGGTTTCGCATCACTGGTCTACATGCCCGTGATTATCTCTCTGACAGCCTTCATCTCGGTGCTACTCGTCGTCGCCCGCAGCTATCAGGATTCCGAAATGATCGTCTGGTTTGCATCCGGGCTCTCGTTGATGCGCTGGGTCAGGCCGGTCATGTCCGTTGGCCTGCCGCTGGTCGTGGTTACGGCTGCGTTATCGTTGTGGCTCACGCCATGGGCGAGCCGACTTTCCTACGAATACAAGGAACGTTTTCGCAATCGAGAGGATATTTCTCGTATCTCTCCGGGTAAATTTCAGGAATCGGCGTCTGGCGATCGGATTTTTTTCGTCGAGGGTTTGTCCTCCGATACCCGTAAAGTTCAAAATGTGTTTGTCAGTCAGTCGCGCAATGACAATAGCAGCGTCGTGGTAGCGCGCGAGGGGTCGGTCATTCTTGACGAGCGAGGTGACAAGCTGCTGGAGTTGCGCAGCGGCCGCCGCTACGATGGCAAGCCTGGCTCCCCCGACTTCCAGACTATGGATTTTGGGCGTTATGTGATTGTTGTCGCCAGCAGTACCCGTGAGATATCGGATAACAAGGCTTCCCGCGTGCTGCCGACGGCGACCCTTGTCAAGGAGCCGACGGATTCCAATCTCGCCGAACTGCTCTGGCGTATTTCGGTACCTCTGATGTGCCTGCTTCAAATGCTGCTGGCGATTCCGTTGGGTTTCGTGAATCCTCGCCGGGGAAGGACGCTCAATCTGATGATTGCACTCGTGCTGGCCGTCTCTTACAGCAATGCAGTGGGTATCGTCCAGGCCTCGGTCGGCCAGGGAAGACTTTCCTTCGGGATGGGATGGTGGCCGTTGCATCTGATTGCGCTGATCATTATCGGAATGCTTTTTTTCTGGCGTAATAACACCAACAGCCGGTGGCATCCAATGGCGCTGCTGATCGCTGTGCGTCAGCTGCTCTCTTCCCGGAAAGTGGTGAGCTGATGCGAGTATTACGTCGCTACGTCTCGCGTGAGGTCTACCGCGCCGTATTTTTTGTGCTGCTGGCTTTCCTGTCGCTGTTTGCTTTTTTCGACATGATGGGCGAGGTGCGATCGGTGGGGAATGGCCCTTACCGGATCGAGCACGCATTTTTCTATGTGACGCTCAGATTGCCAGCTTATGCGTACGAACTGATGCCAATCGCGGCCCTCATAGGCACCGTTTACGTGATGGCGCAGCTGGCAGCTCGCTCTGAATTCACCGTGATGCGGGCGTCATCACTTTCCATGCGTGGTGCTGCATCGATGCTGCTGCCGGTCACGCTGGTGCTTGCTGTGCTCACATTTGCGCTGGGGGAGTTTATCGCGCCCAAGGCTTCCGACTTTGCAGAAAATTTCAGGCGTCGCGTGATGGGCGCGACGATTTCATCAGAATTCCGAACCGGGCTCTGGGCCAAGGACGTCATTCGAGGTCCAGATGGCAAGGCAGCCAACGGCTCTCGCTTTCTGAACGCGCGCAAGGTCGAGGCAGATGGCGTGCTGCGTAACCTGCGCATTTATGAATTTGATCCGGATATGCATATGCTGGCAATGATCTCTGCTCAGGAGGCGAGATACATTGACAATGGCCAGTGGCAGCTGACCAGTGTGGAGGAGCTTCGTTTTGCACCGGACCGCTCGCGGGCAGACGAACGCAGCCCGGCGCTAGTGATGAGTCGCAAATTGCCAAGTAGCCTGCTGAAATCTGAGATCACCCCTGAGATCATGTCCGTGCTTGTCGCTGATCCGGCCAAGATGTCGGCGGTCGACCTGGCGCTGTTCAGCCGCCATCTTGAGGAGAATAAGCAGCGCAGCGAACGTTACGAGATCGCCCTCTGGACCAAGCTGCTGTATCCACTGGCCGTCTTTGTGATGATGGCACTGGCTTTGCCGTTCGCCTACCTGCAGAGTCGCAGCGGTGGCATTTCGCTCAAGATATTCATTGGCATCATGATCGGCGTATCGTTTCATTTATTAAATAATCTTTTCTCGCACATCGGCTTGCTTAATACCTGGCCGCCGATTGCGACCGCACTGACCCCCAGCGCCATCTTCTTGCTTGCGGCAATATCGGCGCTCTGGTGGGTGGAGAGACACTGATGGAAAAAAAACAGGCACTGGTATTGTTCGCGCATGGAGCACGCGATCCTCGCTGGGCAATACCCTTTGAACGTCTGGCCGAGCGCGCGCGGCAGCTGCGCCCAGACACACATGTGTCGCTGGCCTTTCTGGAGCTGATGGAGCCGCGCCTTCCCGAGCGGGTTGCCGAGCTGGTGCAAAACGGCGTCACCCAGGTCAGCGTGGTACCGGTGTTTCTGGGGCAGGGCGGGCATGTGCTGCGGGATCTGCCCCCACTGCTGGATGAACTGCGTGAGGCTTACCCTGAGCTCGACATCCGTCTGTCAAAGGCGGTCGGCGAGGATGAGGCCGTTCAGGAAAGTATTGCGAAGTATTGTCTGAGCCAGCTATCCGCGTGATATATACCTTACTGATTGCTCAATCCTTAGCGTTCTCTCAGACTCTCATGCTTGTATTGCAGTACCGGGCTCAGTAGATACTCCATCACGGATCGCTGGCCAGTCTTGATCTCAGCGGTCACCGACATGCCGGGTAAGATAGCTTCGTGTCTGCCCTCTACGCTGATGGTGTTTGTCTGAAGGCGGACCCTGACCACATAAAGCAAGCCTCGATTTTCGTCTGTGATCGCGTCGTGCGATACGTGGCCAACGTTTCCCTGAACCGTGCCATAGCGGGTAAATGGAAAGGCTTCCAGTTTTATCTCGACCTTCTGCTCGGGGTGCACGAAACCGACATCCTTATTTTCCAGCATCGCTTCGACTTCTATCTGCGCCTGCTGCGGCACTACCAGCATCAGCACCTGGGCAGGCGTCACGACACCCCCGACGGTATGCACCGCCAGTTGCTGCACCGTGCCATCGATTGGCGCAGTCAGCCGCGTCAGCTGAAGTCTGGAATTCGCCTTCACCAGCTCCTGCGCCAGTGCCGTAGCTTTCTGACGTCCCTCTGAATATTCATCGAGTAGTTGTCTGCGTGTTTCGGTCAGCAAGGCTTGACGTTGCGCCAGACTTTCTCGCAGCGAGGCCTGGATTTCCGCAGCTCGGCTACGCTGCATGGCGAGTTCTCCTTCTTGTTCAAGGCGCAACTGTTCTTTTTCTATCCACGCATGGCGTGATATGAAATTGCGCTCGTTAAGCTGTTTGTAGTCCTGTGCCCGTTCCTGTGTGTAGGGCAAGGTGTTTTCAATCTTCTTCACCTGAGCAGTAATCGATTGCAGTTCGGCCTGATGCTTCTCGATATCCGCCTGTATGCGATTGAGCTTTGCACGAAATTCGTCATAGGTTGCCTCGGCCTTGGACTCCAGTTCATGCAGACTCGCTTCCGAAAGTTCGGTGCCGGGAGGCCGCGCCCCATATCGTCCCCGATCAATGGCGTCGAGTACTCGCTGCGCTTTGAGTGCCTGAATTCTCGCCGCCTGAAGTTCGCCACCAAGACGTTCCACATCGGCTGCAGGCTCTGTCGGATCGAGTACCAGCAATAGCTGTCCCGCTTTCACGGTATCGCCCTCGCGCACGTGAATTTCCCGCACGCTGGCCGTTCCCAGCGCTTGTATAGTCTTGGTGTTACCGCTGACGATCACCTTGCCCGGTGCGCTGGCCACGATATCCAGCTTTCCGAAGCAGGCCCACAGCAGTGTCAGCAGTGAGAAAATCATCAGCAGCCAGATCGCGACTCTCGGTGCGGGCGAGGTGGGGGTATGTTGCAGCGCTAACGCGCTGGCAAGGAATTCGGCTTCGTCGAGCTTCATGCCGTTGCGATCCATGTCGGCGCGGTCTGCCCATGCCTGTCGCCAGCAGATGATATAGCGTCGTCCCAATGCCATCGCCGCGCTGGTGAAAAGTGCCAACCGATTACTCATGCTCATGCTATTTGCATACTGTGCAAGCGATGGTAGAAGCCATCTTGCCGTTGGAGCAGTTCATCGTGCCGGCCTTGCTCTACCAACCGGCCTTGTTCGAGCACGAGAATGCGGTCAGACTGCCGTACAGCAGAAAGCCGGTGGGCGATGATGATCACGGTTCGTCCTTTGCAGATAGCCGCCATGTTGGTTTGTATGACGCGTTCAGACTCATAGTCGAGCGCGCTGGTGGCTTCATCAAAGATCAGAATGCGAGGGTCGCGCATCAGCGCCCGGGCAATGGCAATGCGCTGCTTTTGTCCACCCGACAGCCCGGTGCCGTGCTCACCCAGCACCGTGTCATAGCCTTCGGGCAGCTCTGAAATGAACGCATGTGCGCCGGCGAGATGGGCGACGCGCATGATCTGATCCAGCGGTGCGCCGGGGTCGCCCAGCGCAATGTTTTCTCTGACGGTGCCGTTGAACAGCTGGCTCTCCTGCAGCACCACGCCTATCTGGCGGCGCAGCGAAGCCGGGTCTGCCAGAGCGATATCGATACCATCGACAAGAATGCGTCCGCTCGCTGGGAGCATCAGTCGTTGCAGTAGCCGGGTGAGCGTGCTCTTGCCCGAACCCGAACGACCGACGACACCGATGACCTCGCCAGGCCTGACGCTCAGATGAATATCGGACAGTGTTTCCTTGCCATCTGGTCGGTAGCGAAAACATAGATGATCGAAATCGATGCGACCCCGGATAGGGGGCAGGGCGGTGCCCGATGAGGATTTTTCCACCTCCGAATTCAGGATGTCGCCCAGCCGTTGCACGGATACGCCGACCTGCTGAAAATCCGACCACATCTGCGCCAGCCGCATCACCGGATTAGCGACATGCCCCGCCAGCATATTGAAGGCGACCAGCTGGCCGACCGTCAACTGACCTTCAATCACCAAACGCGCACCGACCCACATCGTCGCGACTGTCACCAGCTTGCCGATCAGAGAGACCAGATGGCTGGCCCAGTTACCCACATTGCCCGCCCGGAAAGCTGCCTGAAGATATGCGGCAAGCTGGTTTTCCCATTTACGCCGCCAGCTAGGCTCGACGGCCATGGACTTCACGGTGTCAATCGCATTCACTGTCTCGACCAGAAAGGCCTGGTTTTCCGCGCTGCGCCGGAATTTTTCATCCAGCCGTTGCCTGAGCACTGGCGTCGCTGCGATGGACAGCATCAGATAGCAGGGCAGAGAGAGCACGACGATCAGCGTCAGCGTCTTGCTGTATACGAGCATGACGCCAATAAAAATCACCGAAAACAGCAGGTCGAGTACCAGCGTGATGCCATTCCCGGTCAGGAAGCTGCGGATATTCTCCAGTTCGCGTATGCGTGCCACCGAATCACCTGCGCGGCGGGCATGGAACCAGGGCAGCGGCAGCGACAGCAGATGACTGAACAGCTTTGAGCCCAGTTCAACATCGATGCGGCTACAAGTATGCGAGAACACATAGGCACGCAGCGCGCTGAGTGAGACTTCGAACAGTCCTACCACCATCAGGCCAATAGCGATCACGTCCAGTGTGCTGAATCCATGATGAACGAGTACCTTATCCATCACCACCTGGAAGAACAGCGGTGTGACCAGCCCAAACAGCTGGAGCGCCACGGAGACCAGCAGCACTTCCAGCAGCAGCTTGCGGTACTTGACGACCGCGGGTATGAACCAGGTGAAGTCAAACCGTCGGGCCTCAAGCGCCAGAGAGGCGCGCGATGCAAACAAGATCAGCTCACCATTCCATCGAGCCCTGAAATCTTCGATCGTGATCCACGACTGGGAATGAGCTTCAGGGTCGAAGATCAACGCTCGACCGCTGCTTTTCTTTTCGGCCATCGTCGCGTGCGGCGGCTCAATCCGGACAATGACGAAGAAATTTCCCTCGATATCCGTGGCTATTGCGGGTAATGGAAAGTTATGCAAACGTCCTGGCGGTATGCGACGACATTTCGCAGAGAGCCCCAGTTTGCGTGCTGAGTGCAAAATGGCTTTGCTACCAAAGGCCTCGGTGTTGCACCCGAACTCATGCATCAGCTGCCCGGCATCCGCTGCAATCCCATGAGATCGCGCGATGGCGAGCAGGCAGGCCAGACCCGACGGGAGCTGAGGGCGATGGAGCGTTTTCTCCACTGCCTCAGGGGCGACATTGCCTGACAGGGACTCGCCGTCAGCACGAGCGTCGTCACCGACATCAGCAATGTCGTGGTGTAAGGATGGGTGACTCATCGCCAGAACTGACCGGTAGTGGTGGTACCAGTGACCGACTGCGCAGCGATCAACTTGTCAACGTCCGACGCCAGCAGAGTTCGGCCATCCGTCAGCTCGAAGCGTTCGATCTGATGTACCGCTGCGCCGGAGTCATCACTGTCATACCAGCCCGCGATTCGCAAGCCATCACTCGTGCCGGTGAACGACATGCTGAGATCTGATCCCAGTCGTTCAAAGTGCAAGGCGGACTCTGCCTCTGGCAGATCGATCCTGATCACGTCATCGCCTCCCGGATCCAGCAGGTTGCGCGAGCCATCGCCAGGATGAAAGTCATAGTGATCGTCGCCTGCAGTGCCTCTTACAAAGTCTTGATAAAGCTCGGCGATGATGCGCTCGGGCGCGGTGATGGCAGTCGCTACGGACGTGGGCGTCTCTTGCAAGCCCGCATCGGGCGCTGATACCGCGGAGGCCGTAGGCAAGCTGTCGGTTGACGCGATACCGCCGGTGCCCGTGGCCGAAGTAGTGGTTGCTGCCAACCATACATCCACCGGCAGCAGCGCATTCCAGGACAGATCCTGCTGCGGCTGAACGACGCTAGTGTCCAGCATGACGGTTTCATCAGGCACGTCGATGGCCGGGCTGACCACCAGATTGAACAAGGTGTCGCTACATGCTTGTTGAGGGTCAGTCGCGCGCAACACGATTTGCAGCTGGGCGGCATCGGTTTCCGAGGGCATCCCTTCGAAGCGCAGTCGTTCAGCATCAAAGCTCAGCCAGTCGGGCAGTGCAAGGCCATCGGCCAGGGCGGCAGTAAATGTCAGCCGATCACCCACATTCGGATCGATGAACAGGTTCGGGGCGACATCCAGATGGAAGAATTCTCCTTCATCTGCATATTGCGTCGGCAGATAGCCATACAGCAGCGGCGCATGATTGGTGCCGGTCGGCGTTGCTGCCAGTCGCTTGAGCAGGGCATCGAGCTGATCGCCTTCCATCACACTGGCCTCACGCAGGGGGGCGGGTTCTACGTTGGTACGTAATCCGTCATCCACATTCAGCCAGACATCTGCGGCTTGCAGCAAGCGGCCCTCATTGGTGACTGCGCGGGTGTAGCCACGCACCAGCGCATCGGGTCCTTCGAAGCGGTTGAGCACATTACCGTTCAGGTAAAGCTGGCGCAGACCAGCCTGCTGCATTGTCTGCAGCTCACCGTCATCGCTTTTGCCATTGCTGTTCACATCGCGCCAGAGTCTGAACTGGCGCCATTTGTCATCGCTGGTATCGAAGATGCCATCCTGATTGCTGTCGAACTCGATATGCTGCAGCGCCTGAAGATCGCTGATGCCGGAGGTCTGTGGATCAATATGACTTCCGAAGGCAATCTCATCGAAGCGATTGATCTGGCCATCGCCATCGATGTCGTAGGCAAGGATGCCATCGTCCCCGCCGACCCAGGCGATCCGGCGTGCTTCGCCACTGTCGTCAGTCACGAAGCTGACCTGGCTGTGATCGAGATCGATGAATTCCAGACCGTCGTTGTCGAGGTCGATGACGACTGGATCGTAGTAAGCGGTGAATGAAACAGTGGTGATGGATGAGCCTCCGGCAGAGTCGGTGGCTTTTATCCAGACTTGCTGCGCAGAAGATCTGATGCCTGTGTTGCTATCGGTAGTGAGATCCGCTTCTGTGGTTCTTCCATATGAATACCTATCACTCTGGTTAAAAGTTACTGAATCCAAACCGGATTTATAAGTAGACTGGTTCGAAAGAGTTGCATTTCCTATTGTTGGATTTTTTACAATAGTTAATGATGTTGTCTGATCGAATTCAGCATCCCAAGCCCTCACTCTGAATGATTTGACCTGTCTGCTTAGACCGCGCATCCTGGTATTTTTTATGGCTCCGTTGAAGATAGTGAGATGGGGATTGTCATTGACAGCCTGCACTGAGCCAATAGCCTTTTGTGTCGTCTGACCACCTCTGCCATCCTCAACAGTGAATTCAAATTCCAGCGCGCCAGCATAGTCAAGCGGAGCGCGCACACGGATTCGCTTGTCGACTGGATCATTCTCAATCTGCACGACTCGCGCCTGTACCTCACCTCGCGTTTTGCCATTGCCGACAAATGCAATCGTCAGGGGATCACCATCTGGATCGCTGGATCCAGAGAGCAGCAAGTCATGAGAAATATACGTCCATGCCGATTTGGTAGGGTCTGTCTCACCACCATCTTCGAGCATCTGGAACCCCACCGCCTTGACCTCGGGCGCGTCATTGACCGGTCGCAGCTGCAGCTTGAGGATGGCCGCCTGAGAGGTGAGTGTGCCGTCAGATACCGCGAAGGACACACTGCGCTCACCATTTGCATTTGGCGCTGCACGAAACACCATCTCGCACCGTTGCACATCAAAGCTCACCCGGTCTCCCGTTGCCAGCGCCCGTAATGACTCCGGCAGCAGACAAATCGGATCGCCGTCGGGATCGATGAAGAGCTGCAGCAGCGCCGATTCACTGATCCTGATTTCCTGATCTTCATCGGCCACTGGCGCAAGACGCACACCGTCGAGCAGACGGGGCGCATCGTTGACGGCACTGATATCGATGGCATAGAGCCCAGTTGTCGTGAGTCCCTGCGCATCGGCGACCCTGTACTCGATCATCGCCGACCCCACATAATCTTTATCGGGTGTGAAGCGCAGACTGTCGTTCTGCAGCAAGGCCACGCCGCCAGTGACCTTACCCAGACCTGTAACCCGTAGTGAAGCATTATCATCATCCACATCGGTGGCTTTCCTCAGCAGATCGGCCACTGAGATCGACAGCGGCTGGTCTTCATCGGTGCGGCCGTGCAGCACCGGCACGACGGGCGCATCATTGACGGCGGCGAGGTTGATCACCGCATTGCCCTGCGCTAGACCTCCGGCGCCATCACTGACCGTATAGCGGAAACCCGCCGGTCCGAACCGATTGGCTTCGGGGGTAAAAACGATCTGCCCATCGCGCAGCCGTGCCGTGCCGCCTTCGACCTGATCGATCGCGACGACGGACAGGGTTTGGTCTTCCCCGCGCAGAATGTCGGTATCGACATCGTTGGCCAGCAAGAGGGGGGTATCGATGATCAGCGGCTGATCTTCGGTGGCGGCGATGGTCTCATCTGCGACCAGTGGCGCATCAGTGACGGGGTCGATACGGATCTGGCTGCGCCCGGTCGTCGAATGGCCGTTGGCATCGGTGACGGCATAGCTGAAGCCCGCCATCCCGTTGTAGTTGCGCTCGGGGCGGAACACGATGTCGCTGTCTTCAAGCCGCACCTCGCCATGCTCAGCGGAGCCCACGGCGGTGATGCGCAAGACTTGCGAACCCGTCCGCCCATCGGTATCGGTATCAAAGTCGTTGGCCAGCAATAAGGGCGCGGCTATGCGCACTACCTGATCTTCCCGGGCGTGGATCACGCGCTCTGACACCACTGAGGGCGCGTCATCGACGGGAGAGAGCGCAATGCGGATCCTGCCCACTGAAGTCGCGCCCAAACGGTCGCTCACAAAGTACTCGACCATATCCGTTACCCCGTACTGATCGGTCGGCGGGGTGTAATGAATCATCCCGTTGGCGAGTAACTCGGCTTTGCCCAGCGCCACGTGACCGATACCGGTAATGGACAAGGCGTCGCCCTCGGGATCGCGGTCATTGGCCATCAGCATTGCGCTATCGATCAGCAAGGGCACATCTTCGTCCGAGGTAATCGATTCCCCCAGCACAACCGGCGCATCATTGACGGGAAGCAGCGTCAGGTTCAGGCGCTGCTCGAAGACGCGGCCCAGCGCGTCGGCCAGCACCACGGTCAGGTGGGCATCACCGACATAGTTAGCGTCGGGCCTAAACTGCAGCCGGGCCTGAGCATCGTCCACCGAGACGGTGCCGTGCGCGCTGCTGCGAATACCCAGCAGCCGAACTTGTCCGGCAGCACGACCCAGCAGTGCCGCCGCCCGCTGTTCCAGCTGCGCATAGCCGACTTTGAGCGTCGCATCTTCATTCATCACCAGCTCCAGCGGCGTGAAGCTGGCGAGGGGTTGTGGCGTTATGTACGCATCGATCTTTGTGGCAGGAGACTCTGGGCGGGACGGATCACTGACCGGGATCGCTTGCCGGGTGACGAGACTGCCCTCCTGAGCGCCTTTGGTAATTTGCAGCAGGCTGTAGACATCGGAAGGTAATGCAATTTGTTGGGCAGTACTTTGCGACTCAGATGCCGGCTTGACCGGGTCGCTCTGGATGTCGGCTGCCGAGACCTTGCGGCTTTCCACCCAGCGGTCGTCGAACGCAGACGTATTGGTGATGGCTTGGGTTTGTAACGGGGATCCGAACCGGGCCAGCTGATCATCACCGGCAATCGATGCGGCCATTGCCGATCCATCACCCAGCCGTCGGAAACGGATGCGCATCTGCGCAAGCTGCTCTCTGAACGAGGAGTCGACCCAGACATCGTCATCCCCGAAATAAATCACCGTCTCCGGATCGGTGCTGGCCGCAGCTGAGCGCAGGCTGCGCACGATATCGGCAAATTCCTTCGCGTCCGGATTCAGGCCGTAGCGTTTGGCCAGTGCCTGCAGTTCAGCACGGCGTTGGCTGGTGAGGGTAGAGGACTGCAGCTCGGCCAGCGCGCTCATGTCCTCGACCATGGTGACGAAGTTCTCGCGCAAGCCATCCTCGTGCAGCACATTGAGGTTGGCGGTTGCCTGATCCTGCACGATCTGCAAACCCTTCACGTGCGAAAGCAGATTCACCGTACTGATGCTGGTAAGGCTGCCATCAGTAAAGCTCACCGTGTTGGAACGCAGGTCGATCGCATCGATTGCCATCGCCGAGCGTGGCTGATCGGCGAGCTGGCTAGCGGGAATGCCAGCGGAGAGACCTACTGGCCGCAGGTTCATGTCAAACACTTCGAGCGATCCCGAGCTGCCATCGCCATCCAGATCCACCCAAAGGCGCAGCAGCTGGTAGACCGGATCATCGCGATTGATCTGGCCGTCGCCGTTCGCATCGAAGTACGCGAGTGAGGGCAGCCCATGCTGGTCAAAGGGCACATCGGACGCATTGAAGAGCTCACTGCCATTGTCCAGCACGCCATTGCCGCTGCGATCAATCCCCAGCAGGGCGTCGGCGGGCGACACCCATTGCGTGGCTTCGCGGTAGCCGTCGCCATCGACATCAAAGCGTGCGACCTGTTGATGCGTGATGCTCTCCAGATCACTGCCGACCTCGCCGGGCAGGTCGTTGATGGGAATGCCGTCGTTCGCAATATCGATCGCAATCACGCGGGTCCATTGCAGAGCGACGTTGTCGCGGGCGGCATGGGTGCGGGCGAACTCCGCCTCTTGCTCGGGGGTCGCGCGTGCGGCGAGTGTCGGGTCGACCGGGTGAGCGGCATTGAACTCATCGACAGTCGAGCGAGCCGCCTCCATCTGTAGACGGGCTTCCTTGTGTCGCGTTTCCAAAGTTTGCAGACGGTCTGCCTGATGGTCATCGCTCATCACTTTGCCTAGTTCAGAGCTGACCAGCTTGGCAGCCGACAGGGCTTTCCATTCATCCTGAGCTCGCTCGAACGCGGTCTGCAGCCGCGAGCGCTCCTGCTCGATCGGGCTTTGTGCGCGCAGCCACGCTGATTCGGTCTGCCAGTGAGCTTCGTCGGTACCGAATTTGCTGCGCAGATGATCAATCTCCCAGTGCTGCACCAGCGCTTCGGGCAAGAGCAGCGTCTCGCCGTAATGCTCCACCAGATCTTGTCGGGCTATGCCCATCCAGTTCGGGTTATCGCGCATCGGATCGGCTTGCTCGATCGCGAAGTAGAAATTGCTGACGCCGTTGTCGGTATAGCTGGGCCAAGACGAGATATGAATCGCCGGCATGCGCGAGGCGATCAGCTGCAGCTGGTGAGCCGGGTCAGCAATCACGGCATTGGCGGCTGCAATTTGAGACTCCAGCTTGGGGAGGAGTTCGTCGATGCGCTTTTGCAGGATCGAGCGACCCAGCGGATTGGCGTTCTCAACCCGATAGCTCAGTCGTCCATCGGCTTCGCGGATGAAGCGTGCGGTACCGACCGGGGGCGGGGGAGGCGGATCCGATGCGAACAGCTGATCGAGCATATAGGCAGCGACTACCATTGCAATCGGATTGATCGGCACCAGTGCACCGGCGCCCATCAAGGACGTGCCTTTGGAGAGGTAGCTGATCGCGTTCAGTGCCGAGACGACGGTCGCTGCAGCCGAGCCGACCTGACCGGCTTCGAGCATGTCGCCGAGTTTGGCGAGGCTGGCGATCGACAGGATCGCGCCGGCGCTGGAAAGGGCTTTTAGCTGTTCCGCACCCAGATAGGTGCCACCCAAGTGATTGGCGGCCAGATAATTCGTGCTATTCAGCAGGCCCACTGTGCCGCCGATCTTTGCAAGCGTGTCGCCAGAGCGGATCGAGTGCAGCGAATTGACCAGTGCGAGGCCGCTGGAGACGTCGCCGACGATGCCCTCCAGGGGCCCGGACACCAGACGCTCGGACCGCGCATAATCGAGGGCAATCCGGGCAGTCGAGAGGATCATGCCCGCAGTGTCTTTCTGGCGGAGTGCCGTCAGAAATGAAGCAATATCCTGATGCAGCTCTTCGCGAAGTGCTTCGGTTAGTTCTGCCGGCGTTGCATCCTGAGTCGCGATTTCAGTTTGCCTTATCTTTCCTTCTTTGTCGCGTATGGTGAATGTGCGCCGACCGTCAGACATTGATCTGTCTTCCAGCGTCAGAACTTCGCCATTATGCCGGTAGGTTTGGGCGACAGTAGTCTCTATCTCATTCCCTTCTGAATCCATTACACGAGTTCGGGTCGTGCTGTCATTGATCCGTTCAGTGATACTGGTCAGCTGCAGATTTCCTTCGCCATCTCGGAATACTTTTTCAGTCCGATAACGACTCACGGTCGTGATATCGACAGTCTGCACCAAGCGTCGATCCTCATCGCGCCTCACCAGTTGGATGTGGTCGGGTGCGATGAGGATCGCTACCTGATAAGTTCTCAAGCTATCGTCAGATGATTGAATATCGGGCGGAAGATAAGAAACAAACGGCGTATCGCTGGACTTCTGGATGCTGATAATTTTTCCGTCAGCCGCTTGATTGATTCGAGCATCCTCGGTGACCGTGCGATTTCCGTCGTAAGTTGTTTTTTCGATCAGTGTGGTGTTGGCACTGATGATACGCCGGGTAACCCAGTGCTGATTCTCGAAACTTACTGTCGTTGATGGATCAATAATGACTGTGGACGTCAGCGTATCACCTGTCACTGGATCAGTATCCTTGAGTACCAGGAAGCCGGATTTATCCGCTCGGATGACAGCCATACCCGAATCCGGGTGAGTAAGAATTTGCGTACCATCCTTGTGAACCTCCATCGACCGACCATCGGGGAAACGGCTGACGATAGTGCCATCCAAAGGATTAGTGTCGATAACTATCGGAGGAAGCCCCAGCGTATCTTGCCTGAGGAGTTTACGCTCCCAGCCTGGCTGCGCTGCGCCGTACGCTGAATCAGCATCAAAGGCAGGTAACGGTGAAGAGGATGAGCCAAGCGCTTGCCCGGTGATATAGCTACCAAACAGAAATTTGACAGCTTGCGCGAGGTTCGCAATCGGTACATACCGAAGTGCTAGTTCACCGACGGCACCCATCACATCGGCAAGGGGCTTGGGTATTCCGGAAAAGCGCTGCAAACCGAGACTCATCGCAGCGGCTCCTTCGCCAGGGTTGGAGAAGAGCATGGCTACGTAAGACGACCAACTCAATGATACATAGTTATTTGGTAGGTTGAGTTGCTGATCAATCCAAGAGAGATTTCTTGTCAGACTAGAGTGGTCGACGGTTGGTACGACTACCGATCCTATGCGAGTGAAATCGCCATCGGTATTTTGAAGTGCTTCATTCACGCCTATGTTATTACGGTGAAGCTCTGGAACAGATCGTGCAGCCTCAACAGGTAACGCCCAGCTAGTGCCGAAAAATTCACCACCCAGCTGAGATACTAAGTCAAACGTGTCGATCTTCGAATTCCATACGACCAGACGATGGGGATTGACGGCTTCTTGATATGCACGAGTTTCGGGTTCTGAGAAGCCTAGAAGCTTGCTGGCATATTCATTTCCGGGGGCATTTATTGCTACTACGTTGAGCTTTTCTGGTGGTATCAACTGATCAGATTCAAGCATATCAGCATCAAATCTGCGCCCCCGAGAAGCCAAAAGTTGTCCCAGCAAGGCCGCTACACTTCCACCAAGACTTTGACCAGCAATCAGAATGTTATTTAATCTCGATAGTCCGCCTAAAGAGTCGATGCTATCTTGGAGATTTTTAATGAAATTCTTGTCTTTATATAACTCTAATGCTTGGTTTGCTCCCAAGCCGACTAGGTCTTCTTTTGTATCTGGGTTGTCATTCCCAAATCCGTTTGTGCCAGCGATTCCAATCTGAATCTCCCCACTTTCCTTATTAACAGCTATAAAAGCATCAAGTCCGGTGGTGGTATTTTTATATATTCCGGTAACAACAAATCCATCTGGTATAGAGAGATTTAAAGGTTTTATACCATTTGTATTGGCTAGTGCAGAATCGTCGATATATCGAAGAGGTTCGCCTACTCGTAGACCAAATCCGTTGTTGAGTTCGTATGCCGTTTGTGAAATTGCAATAGCGCGTTTAAATTTTTCCGCCAACTCTGTTGTTGGAAATTTTTGTTGGTAGCTATCAGTCATTTCTTCTCCATGCAAATATCAATTACTAACCATTTGTAAATTTGGGGCAAGGTTTTATATGGATCTCCGCGTAAAATGCTGTCAAGGATTCGGCAGCCATCAGGAGAGATGACTGAGTGCACCCCGCTCCCTTCCTCTACTCGGAGGAATCCTCTGGGACTGTCTAAATAAAGTCCTTGTTTTTTCCAATATCCACTCCCTTGATGAACATCCCATAACATCCCGGCTTTGGTCAGCACACCTGCTGCAGACATGGGAGGTAATTTGGCAGACCAGTACTTAAGTAATTTGGGGATTGGGAGAGCCTTGAATTCGCCAGAGGTATAAAACACTCTTGGCCCGTAGATAAGTGGGGAGCGCTCGTAATAAGCGTTTAACCACGGATAAAAATGGAAATCAGAATACAGAGGAATTTTGTCCGCGACGCGCCGTATACTTCCATCAGCCTTGACGTAATAAACAGGATAAGTCGCTTTCTCTCCCACGTACTCAACTGTTTCACGCAAGTATCCATGGCCCGGTAATAGGGGAATCTTGCGGTGCATATCCTCGGTAAGTTTTTCTTTTGGTGTCGTGTAGATTTGGTCTCCGTACGGGGAGAATCGACATAGGTAAGGCGGAATGCGTGAATTTTCCGGCCGTGGTACGGAGGTCAGTGCTTCACCCCATTTGCCGATTAGCCACTCGTATCTCACAGATGATGAATTGACGATTATTTCGTTCCCTCCCTGGCGGATCATTAGGTCTCCGAGATGGTTCAGGCACATCAGCCTTCCCCTGTGGCCTGTGTCTTTGTATTCCCCCGTGACGACATTCATCGCAATGACGCGGGAATGCTCATCCCCAATAGCTTCCCAGCCCGGTAATTTGCGTGCTGAGAAAACAATGTGATCATTGTCCAGCCATGCGATATTTGACCGTATCTTGAAGTCCCCATGGAGTTCGTATTTTTGGTACTGATCCAATGCCTCAGTGAAGTACTTTTGCTCAGCCGGCGTAAATTCTTTCGATGCTGCGCTCCCTTCCAGATCATCAAATGATTCTTCAGCTTCGACCACAGAGCAAAATACACAGACTGCTGTGATCGTGATAAATGCCAATCGCCTCATGAGATTCCTCATCGATTTATGACCATCTCTGCGCATTGCTATGCGTGCAGCATGCGCAGAAGCTTCTGTTAAATGGATATGTCAATCCGCTGCTGCGGTTTTCTGTGCGGAGGTCGCGCAGGGAGGGGGTAGGGTGACCGTCATCGTCGACGGATAATCAAATCCGGCGCCGCTGCTCGCATCGACCGCATAGCCGATGATGCCGCCCGCGAGGATGTTCCCCCAGACGCCGCCATTGCTGCTTGACTTGAATTTGGTCGATGCGATCGCATCGCCTTTTTTGCAGTCCACGGCAAGGTCACCGTAGGCTTTCTGGATCATTACCGAACCCGGCGTTTTCACGTACCAGCTGCCCTTGTCATTCATCAGGGTGCAGCTGGCTTCAACCACCGGTTGGCCATCGCAGACGGCGTTTATGGAGACAGGCTGATTCTTGCTGCCAGTGATCGATGCACACCCGGTCACTAAGGTGAGCAGGCAGACAGCGACTAGGGTAGTGAAGACGCGAAGGTAAGATGATGTTTGAACTGACACGAGACGCTCCTTTTGAGAAAGAGCGGAGTATCGATCGACCGTCTTTTATCGAAGCATAAATCGTTTGCTTCGAATCTATTGCTTATTTGGATGACAAATGTTGCTCGAGGTGTGTGTCTCGGATACCCACTTTTGTATTTCGGAAAAAATTTGTGAGCTTTCAATGGGGCCAGTGACTAAATTTTTTCAACCGCGCTCACGCAAAGCCTCTCCAATCATCACGAGCACGGGCCCGGCGCAGTCCGGGATACCTTCGGCCATCTGCGCCAGTGTCATGCGCATCACCCGTTCGTCAGTGCGGCTGACGTTTTCAATCGCAATCACCGGCGTATGGGCGGGTTTGCCAGCTGCCAGTAGCCGCTTGGCCGTGGCGATGGCTTCCTGTCCGCCCATGTATTGAATCAGCGTATCGCAGCCCGGTAGTGACGCCTGATCGGGTTCTCCGGGTGCGGTGGTGGAGGTGAAGAAGGCTACATTGCGGGCGACGCCACGCTTGGTCAGCGGCTGTCTGATGGAAGCTGCGGCGGCAAAGGCAGTGGTGATGCCGGGTACGATTTCATACTGAATGCCGGTGGCTTCGAGTGCACTCAGTTCTTCATCTGCGCGACCAAACAGCATAGGGTCGCCCCCTTTGAGTCTCACGACGCGCGAATACCGGCGTGCGCATTCGATAATTTTTTCATTGATGATGGGCTGTGCGGTAGAGCGCTGACCGCTGCGTTTACCGACCGATACCAGTATCGCTTGCGGACAATGTGTCAGGATATCGGGTGTGACCAGAGCATCGTGCAGTACGATATCAGCCTCGCGCAGCAGGGCGGCGCCGCGCAGGGTAATGAGATCTGCCGCTCCGGGGCCGGCGCCGATCAGCCAGACTTTGCCGGGTTGGGGAAGCAGGGGTCGAGTCAGAGGGTCTTGCATGAAATTCTTCAGAAATTCGCTAGCCGGAGCCCTATTTTAGACGCTGATCCTTCAGTCTCAGAAGTAACAACGCGGCCTCAAGGGGGCCGCGTTGGAGGAGCATGCAGGGAGGGAGGACACTTAATCCAGACGAATCATTCCTGCAGCCACCGTCTGGTGTGAGATCTCATCGATCAGGATGAAGCTGCCAGTGGCGCGAACGGCTTCGTACGCATCAGTGGCCAACGGCTGCTGAACGGTCAGCTGAATGCGGGCTATGCCGTTGAGCTTGAGTTCGCCGCCCTCGTGACGGTGCTGGGTATTGATGTCCAGCAGGGAATCGATAGCTGTGACTTTTGCGGCCACCTGACGGGTGGTGTGCTTGAGCCAGTACTTGCGGCGCAGGTCAAGCGGTTCTTCGGACAGCCAGCAGACGTCGGCGCTGAAGTTCTTCACGACCGTGGCCGGCGCATCGGCGGCGGCCAGCATGTCGCCGCGCGAGATATCGATGTACTCCTCCAGCAGCAGGGTCACGGATTTGCCAGCCGAAGCGGAATCCAGCGAGCCATCGAGCGTCAGAATGTCTTTGACGGTAGCGGTCTGGCCCGAGGGCTGCACGACGATCTTGTCGCCCTTGTGTACGGTGCCTGCTTCGACGCGGCCCATGTAGCCACGGAAGTCGTTCGCTTCATGGCCATTGTGTCGTGCAACCAGCTGCACCGGGAAGCGCAGCGCGGCGGCATGCTCGTCGTCATACACGGACAACGATTCCAGCAGCTCAATCAATGTTGGACCCTGATACCAGCCCATCTTCTCGCTGCGGGTGACGACATTGTCGCCGGCCAGTGCGGACAGCGGAATCGGATGAATATCTTTCAGGCCCAGCTGTTCGGCGAACTCTCGATAGGCGCTGATGATACGGTCATAGACTGCCTGGTCATAGTCGACCAGATCCATCTTGTTGACTGCAACGACCACATGCTCGATCTGCAGCAGCTTGGCAATGGTCGAGTGACGCTTGGTCTGGATCAGCAGCTCAGCTTTGCCGTTGGCATCTGTCTTGACCTTTGATACGTCCACAAGAATGATCACTGCATCGGCGGTCGATGCGCCAGTGACCATGTTACGCGTGTACTGCTCATGACCGGTTGCATCGGCAATGATGAACTTGCGCTTCGGCGTTGCAAAGTAGCGATAGGCGACATCAATCGTGATGCCTTGCTCGCGCTCAGCCTCCAGACCGTCGGTCAGCAGCGACAGGTCGACCATGTCGCCGACCGTGCGCTTGTGGCGTGCGCGGGAGATCGCATCCAGCTGATCAGCGAAGATACCTTTGCTATCGAACAGCAGGCGGCCAATCAGCGTGCTCTTGCCATCATCGACTGAACCAGCGGTAATGAAACGCAGCAGGCCGCGCTCGTTCGCGCCGGCGTCTGCGGTGGCGGTATTTTTGTCGAGTACGGCGTTCATCAGAAATATCCTTCTTTCTTGCGTTTTTCCATCGACGCTTCCGAGGTCTGGTCATCCATCCTCGTTGCGCCGCGCTCGGTGATCTGGGTCACAGCGGTCTCGGCAATAATTTCGCTGACGGTAGCCGCAGTTGAGGCGACCGGGCAGGTGCAGGAGATATCGCCCACGGTGCGGAAGCGGACGGTACGGGTCTCAATAGCTTCGCCTTCTTTGGCTGGAGTCAGCGGTGTCAGCGGCACCAGCAGGCCATTGCGTGGAATGACTTGACGCTGATGCGCGTAATAAATGGATGGCAGGGCAAGCTTCTCGCGAGCGATGTACTGCCAGACATCCAGTTCGGTCCAGTTCGAGATTGGGAACACGCGCATGTTCTCGCCGGGATGTACGCGAGTGTTATACAAATCCCACAGTTCAGGACGCTGAGCTTTCGGGTTCCACTGACCGAAATCGTCGCGGAAAGAAAAGATGCGCTCCTTCGCGCGGGCTTTTTCTTCATCGCGGCGCGCGCCACCGATGCAGGCGTCGAATTTATGTTCCGCGATAGTTTCCAGCAGCGTCACTGCCTGTGCCGCATTGCGAGAATCGGTATCGGGATTACGCAGACGCACAGTACCGCGCTTGATGGAGTCTTCCACCGAGCCCACGATCAGTCGCTCACCGAGTTCAGCGACGCGCTGGTCGCGGAAGGTAATTACTTCTTCGAAGTTGTGGCCGGTGTCAATGTGGACCAGCGGAAAAGGGAATTTGCCGGGACGGAAAGCTTTTTCGGCGATACACAGCAGCACGACGGAGTCTTTGCCACCCGAAAAAAGCAGCGCCGGATTGCCGCACTCGGCAGCAACCTCGCGCATGATGTGGATCGCTTCGGATTCCAGCCAGTCGAGATGGCGGTTGCTTGCCGCGTCGATAAAAATTTTGTCTACAGGGGTGTTCATCTTGCTTATACCTCTTCGGTTTCCCTATTACGCTTCTTGAGCAGCTTTGATTCGGACCAGTTTGCCATCCACCACATGCAGACCGCACTCTTTGGAATCCGGTTGCTCCCACCACCAGCGGCCAGCGCGGATATCTTCGCCAGGCTGTGTCGCGCGGGTGCAGGGTTCGCAGCCGATCGACGGATAGCCTTTATCATGTAGCGGGTTGTACGGCACCTCGTTGCTGCGGATGTAGTGCCAGACCTCGTCCTCTGACCAGTCGGCCAGCGGGTTGAACTTTTGCATGCCGTGCGCCGGGTCATCTTCCTGCACCGCGAGTTCGCTACGGGTCGTCGATTGCGCACGGCGCTGACCAGTGATCCAGGCCTTGTTGCCGGCAAGCGCGCGGTTCAGCGGATCGACCTTGCGAATGCGGCAGCATTCTTTGCGCATGTCGACGCTGTCATAAAACGCATTCAGACCATTGGCTTTGACGTAGTCATCAATCGCGGCGGCATCGGGTTTGAATTGCTCCACCTCGTAGCCATAAACTTCGCGGATGCGATCAAGCATACCCAGTGTCTCCTTATGCAGGCGACCGGTTTCCAGCGTGAAGACCTTGATCGGCAGCTTCGCGCGCAAGATCAGATCGGTCAGCACCATGTCCTCGGCAGCGAGGCTGGATGCGAATACCGCTGGCACAAATTCAGCAGCAATCCGCTCCAGCGTTGCGCGCGTGGCGGCAAGCTTGTGCTCAAACTCCGCGCTCACTGCACTTCCTCAGCGGTGGGGCGAGTCGCGCGACGAAACAGTGGCGTCTTCTGATCCCACGAGGTCTGGTAGACGTCAGAGAAATCGGTCAGACCTTTCAGCGCATCCTCGATGCTACGGTCCGGGCGCGTTGCGAAGGCATTAAAACCCACGCGCTGCATGTAAAACAGCTGGTCGCGCAGCACATCGCCAGTGGCACGCAACTCACCAGTGAAGCCGAGACGGGTGCGCAGATTGAAGGCAGTGGAATAGCCGCGGCCGTCTGCAAAATTGGGAAAATCC
>JACCEC010715084.1_pt1 | contig 21197 bp, 16 predicted proteins | sample 7450121 | NCBI WGS metagenome assembly JACCEC01 (sample SAMN15323455, study PRJNA562643) | freshwater metagenome | isolation source: river surface water | place: USA:Blue River Watershed | collected 2017-08-18 | reverse complement strand
ATCGGAGAGGCCGTAATACCCGTGGGTGAACAGTACGTAGAGGAATTTATGAAGGCCATTGGCGAATAGGGTTTGGAGTTGTACCCACAAAAAAGCGGTGCTGTTTTCAGCTACCGCTTTTTTGTTAGGTGAGCGAGAGAAATCTTTATACCAAGTATTCCTCGACAGGGCGAGACGCGTGAATGCGATGCGCATCCAACAATAATTCGATGCGGTTCATTGCCAGATTAAGCTCGTCCGTAGAAGGTAAAAATACAATACGGAAGTGGTCGTTATGGATATAATTAAAACCTGTACCTGCCACAACAAGTACTTTTTGTTCGGATAAAAGCTGGAATACAAAATCGCCGTCATTCTTAAAGTCAAACTTACGAAGGTCGATTTTAGGGAAAACATACAAGGATCCTTTAGGTTTGACACAGCTTACTCCTGGAATAGCAGTAAGTCGCTCATAAACCAAGTTCATTTGTTTATGAAGTCGCCCCATCGGAAGTACCAAATCCTGAATACTTTGGTATCCACCCAGCGCGGTTTGGATAGCATATTGGGTCGGAACGTTGGCACATAAACGCATACTAGCCAAGAACGTCAGTCCTTCAATGTACGACTTGGCGCGGTGTTTTGCCCCACTTAAAATCAACCAACCACCCCGAAAGCCTGCGGCACGGTAGTTTTTAGAAAGTCCACCAAAAGTCACACACAGAGTCTCTTGAACCATCGTAGCTACGGGATAATGCTTGGCTCCGTCGTAAAGAATTTTATCGTAAATCTCATCGGAGAATAAAATCAATTGATGGCGTTCAGCGATTTCCGCAATTTTCTGGATTACTTCCTTTTCGTAAACGGCTCCCGTAGGATTGTTAGGATTAATCATCACAATTCCTTTGGTACGTGGGGTAATTTTGCTCTCCAAATCCTCCAAATCGGGGTTCCAGTCACTTTGTTCGTCACAAATGTAATGAACGGGTTTGCCACCACTAAGTGCTACTGAGGTTGTCCAAAGCGGATAATCAGGGGAAGGAACTAAAATTTCATCGCCTTCGTTGAGCAACGCCTGCATGGCCATTACAATCAGCTCGCTTACCCCGTTGCCAATATAAACATCGTTGATTTCTACACCTTTAATGCCTTGAGTTTGGGTATAGTGCATTACTGCCTTGCGGGCTGCAAACAATCCCCGAGAGTCAACGTACCCTTGGGCGTTACGAATATTAAGGATGATATCGTGGATGATTTCATCAGGAGCGTCAAAACCAAAAGGGGCGGGGTTGCCAATGTTCAAATTAATGATTTTATACCCTTGACTTTCAAGCTCTAACGCTTTTTCGTAAACGGGGCCTCGAATATCGTACCGTAGATGCTCAAGGCGTTTGCTTTTCTGGATTTGCATATCAGTAATGAATTGTGGAAGGATAGTTGAGTTTCCTCCGTACTAAATCAACCTCGTCGGTTGTTCTTGTTGTTCCGAAACTTGTTATTGTTATTTCGATTATTGCCGCTGCCGCCGTTGTTATTATTATTGTTGTTGTTATTGTTATTGCGGTTATGGTGTTTGTTATTACCACGGTCGCGGTCGCGGTTGGTGCTTTGATAGTTTCCGCGGTTATGTTGCAAATTGCGTTGATATCGTTCGACGTGAGTCCCTTTGTCACGTGGGGTTGAATCAACTAATCCATTTTGACGAAGGTAAGCTAGTTCTTCCTTCAAACGGCCTTGAGAAATTTCATCTAATTGGGTGAAAACTACATTATCTTCTGGATTATCCTTGTTCCAAGTGTTATAGAACGTACGCATTTGACGAATCAAATACGAAATGAAAGCAAGTTTCTCTTCGCGGTTGGTACAGGCGATGGCCTTATCAACAAGCAATAATAGATTTTTTCCGTATTGTTTATAACGGATATGCTCTTGACTATAAGGGACTTGGAGAGGTTTCTTGCCGACAGCATCGGGTGAGGGTGGAGGGAAGGGGCTATCAACATCCAACTGGAAGTTGGTCATGATGTACAAATCATCCCAAAGTTTTTGGGAGTAATCTTGCCCATCACGCATATTTGGATGGATTTGGCGCATCAATTCCACCAAGACGTGGGCTTGGAGGGTTCGTTTTTCTCGTTCAGGAATGGAAACGAGATAATCGGCTAATTTTTGGACGTTACTTCCGTATTCTTTCAAGGGTATTGAAGTTTATAAAACACCGACAAAGTTACGAAAAATCAAGTTACTTTGGCAAAATCGTCTGGGCGTCGTAATTTTGAAACTTAGTTTTTTGAATATTTAACTATCAACGGTCGAAAACCGCCTCTAATTCTCCCCGAATGAGTCAAAAAGTAGATGTCAGCATAGCTTTTTATGGAAAGCCTTATCAGGCCATCGTTACTATCAAAACTTTGATGCAGTATAGTGGTCAACATATTGACAAAATATACCTCTCACGCGAAAGACTTCAACCCCACAATGACTATGTGGGTATTTTCAAAATTCTTGACTATTTTCGTAACGACCCATCGGTAAAAATTGTGGTACAATATCCTCATTATTTTTTGGGATTGGGCGTAAGGGATTACGAGCGTGCCAAAGTGGATACTCGTTTTCGACAGAGTATTATGTATCAATATCCGCTTGAAGTATCGGATAAAAAGTATTTAGTTGTGATGCACAACGACATGCTTTTTTATGGTGATATGATTGGCGATATGCTCAAAGAATTTGAAAAGGGGCCTAAAAACTTGGCAGGAGTGGGTTCAATTGGACAATGTTGGAGTTGTCCAGCGGGGCCAGATTGGGGCAATAAGTGTAATTCAAAAATGTTTGAAGAGTACGTTCCGACTACCGAAGAGGCCATGGCTTTGGCTGAGGCACATGCTACTCCTCGCCGTGATATCCAATTAAAAGTGATTCGTAATGGCCGTACTCACATTTTACCCGAGTGCCGTCTTAACGAATATTGTGCTATGATTGACCTTGAAAAATACCAAAAGGAAACTTTGCCCAAAGGCGACATTGGTTGCTATGGTGGGGGGTGGAACGGGGTAGATACCGCCACGGTGTGGTCGCACGATATGTACAAGCGTGGGTATACTTTTCGCCACTTAACTCTTGAAGATTACACCCGCCATGCAGCGTTTGACACTACTGGAAGCGGCACCAAAGCCAATTCTAGCTCAGAGACTTACTGGAATGCCGAACGAAACGCCGAAAAGTACATCAATGAGACATTCGGTCAAATAAAATTCAGCCCAGCAGTGACGATTTCGTATTACTATGATTTGTTCAAACGCAAATCGTGGTTGGCCTTAATACATACCTATGGTTTTGCTAAAAAGTTAATCGGAAAGTAAATAGCTCAGACTAAGTTTCGGTTACGTCGATAATAAAACTTGGAAAGCCGCGATAATAGACTTTGTTTTCTCCTAAACCCTATACCTATGGCATTGAATTACATTTGGGCGGCATTCTTTGTCGTGGCTTTCGTGGTGGCGTTGCTAAAATTAATTTTTTTGGGCGATACCGAAATTTTTAAACTTATGGTGGAGGGAATGTTCGACTCGGCAAAAGTGGCCGTGATAGATATTGCATTGCCTTTAGCAGGGGTAATGACCTTCTTTTTGGGGGTTCTTAACATTGGCGAAAAAGCAGGTGCTATCAACTTTATGGCACGAATTATTGGGCCATTTTTTAATAAACTATTTCCCGAAGTTCCTAAAAATCACCCCGCAAACGGGCAGATGATTATGAACTTTTCGGCTAATATGCTCGGGTTGGACAATGCCGCTACCCCCTTTGGTCTTAAAGCCATGCAAAGTTTGCAGGAACTTAATCCCTCTAAAGATACAGCTTCTAATGCCCAAATTATGTTTTTGGTACTGCACACTTCAGGTTTGACGATCATTCCGTTGTCGATTATGGCGCAACGTGCGATTTTGGGAGCCAAAGACCCTTCCGATATTTTTATTCCGTGCTTGATTGGTACCTACGTAACTACTTTAGTGAGTATTTTGATAGTAGGAACCTACCAACGAATCAATCTATGGAACCGAACAGTCATTGGATGGTTAGGAGGAATTACCTTGGGAATTGCGCTGCTTCTTTGGTATTTATCAGGTTTATCGAAAGAGGGCTTAGAAACCTTTTCAAAAATAACGGGAAGCCTGATTTTGATGTCAATCATCGTCTCATTTCTCATAGGGGGACTTGTTCGTAAAGTCAATATTTTTGATACTTTTATTGATGGTGCTAAAGTAGGTTTTGAAACTTCCGTTAAAATTATGCCGTACTTGGTCGGAATGTTGGTAGCTATTAGTGCTTTTCGAAATGCGGGGGCTATGAGTTATTTGGTAGAAGGTTTTAAATGGGTGATTGGGCTGACGGGAGTGAATACCGATTTTACCGATGCATTACCCGTAGCATTGATGAAACCCTTAAGTGGTAGCGGTGCTCGGGCTTTGATGATTGATAGCATGAAACAGTTTGGCCCTGATTCGTTCATTGGGCGATTGGTATGTGTCTTCCAAGGCTCGGCCGATACTACTTTTTACATTGTTGCCCTTTATTTTGGGTCAGTAGGAATTAAGAACACCCGCTATGCGATTGTCGCGGGACTTATCGCCGATTTTGTGGGTGTGATTGCGGGCATATTACTGGGCTACTTATTTTTCTATGAATAAATGATGTGTGCGCCGTGATGTGAGCACCCCGACGCACTTATCTGAAATTCTAACAAGAAATCTTCCCTACTCGAATAGCGTGACGACCGCCTTCAAATTGAGTGGTTAGGAAAATATTCACACATTCAAAAGCAACTTCCTGACTGATAAAACGTGCAGGAAGGCAGATGATGTTGGCGTCGTTGTGCTGCCGAGCTAGTTCTGCTAACGGCTTGTCCCAAACCAATGCCGCACGAATCCCTTGATGTTTGTTGGCTGTAATAGCCACTCCTTGTCCACTTCCACATACTAAGACCCCTGCCTGAAATTCGCCACTTTCAACGGCCAATGCTACTGGGTGAGCAAAGTCGGCATAATCGGCCGAATCAGCGCTGTATGTACCAAAATCTTTTACTTCGTATCCTTGTTGGGTAAGCCACTCAACCAACGGTTGTTTGAGGGAAAAACCTGCATGGTCACCTCCAATTGCAATTTTTTTAGCCATGAATTAAACTATTTTGAGAAATGTTTTCGTTATCGTTGTCCGCACCGCAAAGGTACGGATGTCTTACATAAGAATGACAAAATTGGATAAATTGACGGCATTAAAAATGGCTTGTCAACTTTATTTGAGTACATCAACCCTTTAAAACCAATTTTAAGAGTATGTCAGAATTTGAAGCATTAAATGAAGAAGAACGGATTCGTGTAGCGTTTGAAGACCGTGACTGGAACGAAATTAAAACAGCCGATTCTTGGGTGATTTTTAAAGTATTAGCTGAGTTTGTGGAAGGATTTGATAAGTTGGCCAAAATTGGCCCCTGTGTATCTATTTTTGGGTCGGCACGTACCAAACCCGACCATCCTTATTACAAAATTACGGAAGAAATAGCGGCCAAGTTGGTGCGTCATGGATACGGGGTAATTACGGGTGGTGGCCCGGGTATCATGGAAGCAGGGAACAAAGGTGCTTTTGAGCAAGGGGGAAAATCGGTAGGTTTAAATATTGTATTGCCCTTCGAACAGCATTCAAATTTGTACATCGACGCCGACAAAAATATCAACTTTGATTTCTTTTTTGTCCGTAAAGTAATGTTCGTTAAATATGCCCAAGGATTTGTGGTAATGCCAGGAGGGTTTGGGACATTGGACGAACTTTTTGAAGCCCTAACGTTGATTCAAACCAAAAAAATTGGCCGTTTTCCCATTGTTTTGGTGGGTAAAAACTACTGGTCTGGATTGATTGATTGGATAAAACAAACCATGTTAGAAACCGAACGGAATATCAATCCTGAGGACTTAAAACTGTTTAGTGTTGTTGATACAGCCGAAGAGGCAGTAAAAGTTATTGACGATTTCTACGCCAAATACTTGCTTAAACCCAACTTTTAGGATTATTTTGGTTCTGTGGAATCCCCACAGAACCTTTTTGTAACATGCCCATCCTAGAGCCGCCTTCTCATTCGCCCACAACACTTCAAAAAGTAATTACGACACCCCAACTCTGGGCTATAGCCGTTGGGATGGTTATTTCGGGGGTTTATTTTGGTTGGAATTATGGATGGGCCGTGGCAGGCACCTTGGGCTTTTTGGTGGCCACTCTCATCGTCACCGTTTTTTACCTAACGTTTATTTTTAGCTACACCGAACTCACCGCCGCTATTCCCGAAGCAGGTGGGGCATTTAGCTATGCTTTTCGTTCTTTTGGCCCTGTGATGGGCTTTATAGCAGGTTTTGCCACCTTAGTTGATTTTGTGATGGCCCCACCTGCCATTGCCTTTGCTTTGGGTAGTTATGCCCATTTTTTGCATCCTGAGTTGTCAGTGATGGGGGGGGCGGTTAGTACTTACGTGGCATTCATTGCTATCAACTTGTTTGGAATGCGCGAATCGGCCAATTTTTCACTGATTATCACGTTATTATCGGTAGTAGAGTTGATTGTGTTTATGGGATTAGTCTTTCCCTACTACAAAACCGAAAATTTTGTGGCTTACAATCCGCCAATCACTGCTGGAGGGGTTTTTGAAGCTCTGCCTTTTGCTATTTGGTTTTACATTGCCATTGAAGGCGTCGCAATGGTTGCTGAAGAAGTCAAAGACCCTAAACGAACCATTGCCAAAGGGTATATTTTGAGTATTGTGACACTGGTTGTTCTTGCCTTGGGGACGATGATTTTAAGCGGTGGGGCTACCGATTGGCGGACGTTGAGTGACATGGATTACCCGCTCCCCGAAACACTTTCGGTGACACTTGGGAAAACAAGTGCATGGACAGGACTTTTTGCCAGTTTAGGATTGTTTGGTCTGATTGCTTCTTTTCATTGCAATACCATCGGTTATTCTCGTCAAATTTATGCCCTTGCGCGAGAGGGATATTTACCCCGCCAACTAGCGACTTTAAATCAACGTTTCCGAACTCCCCACTGGGCATTATTAGCAGGGGGTGCGGTAGGGTTAATAGCACTTTTTGCGGGCAAAACTGACGATATTATCGTTTTTTCGGTACTAGGAGCAATGGTAATGTACTTAACGAGTTTAGCAAGCTTATTTCGATTGAGACAAACTGAACCGCATTTGGAGAGGCCTTTCAAAACACCTTTTTATCCGTGGGTACCACTTCTTTCCCTAGGACTGGCTGTGTTATGCTTAGTAGCCATCGTTTACTTCAATCTGACTTTAAGTTTACTTTTTTTGGGTTTGCTAAGTGTTACCCTAGTCTTATTTTTGTGGACACGAAAACACCAATAATAATGGCTTTATTCCTCGTACTCGCTTCGGTAGGCATTCATAAAGCCGTATAAATACCGAAAGGTAATACCAAACTGATACGTCAGCGGTTTTAAGGTAGCAATAGAAACGCTTTGGGATAATCGATTGATAAACAATTCACTCCGAGATTCGAGGCTGGAGGCAGGCGCTATAGTAGTCCTTCCATAGGCAACGATTTCAAAATGCTGAGAAACCCTTCCTACAAACTCTAGATTTGCTTCCCATTCTAATTTAGCTTTGCCTGTGGTGTACGAATAATTTTCAACGATTAGTGTATCAAACTGCGTTCTTGAGCCATTAACGCGGGCTAGTCCAGCCAAGTTAAATTGATTAATTTGGGTACGTTTCCGAGTGGGTGTCCATACCATTCCCGCACCTACGTACATTCCTGACCTTTTCTGGATGGTTCCGAAACGAAGTAATCGCCACTTAAAACGGAAGGGAATACTGTGTTGTAAATCTTCAATGCGATACACAAAAGGGCGTGAACTGTTGATGGTCAGTTGCATACGAGAAGGGTTTCGAATGTAGCCCGTTTCTATCCCCCATTTTAGATTATGTAAATACCCAAACTGGGCAGCTGTATAGCCATCAACTACTGATTTTCGAAGTCTAATCAACCCCGTTAATGAATTGGTTAAATTCATTCCCATCCATTTACCGCCGCCCTCCAATCCAATATACCAATGGTAGTCCCTTTTTATTAAATCGGGATGATTAAAAATGAGGGGGTGTGTTTTTTTACGAGGAATGTAATAGTCTTTAATTTGTGCGTAGGTAGCGGGTAGGAGAGTTCCCCAAAACAAAACAAAGAATAAAGTTCGCAGCATTTGGTTTGTCGATGGATGTTGTACAATTAATACGATTCGGGGCAGAACTTCGTTGCAAAGGTGGTCAGTTTTGTCGTTATTCGCGCAATTATGAAAGTATTATTTCCAAAATCGGCGATTGAGTCTCCCTTTAGAGTAGGCGACAGAGTTAGGGTGTATATTCAGACCCTGTATAAAAAACCTCCATACGAGTTTATTGAAGGGACAGTGTATCAAGTTAGAGCCGATTTTCCGTTGCTTTGGGCGACAAAATCTACCTTTGAATACGAAATGGGCGATTTGAAATTTCGATATGGGGTACTTCCGGATACCACTCGTTACCCAAAAATGAAGGATGTAGAAAATGAACTTTATGACTTGCCAGAGGATTGCATAGAAGAATGTGAATAAATGGGGAAGTAAAGTTTGGAAGAGAATTGAGAATACATGGCATCATTTTATAAAGGACTTATTTTAGAAAGTTTAGCGGCGTTGAGGAAAGAGGCGTCTGTTGGTGTTCGACAACGTGGCAATGATATTTATAGAAACGGAGGTGTAAAAATTACTACCTTCAATGGTGAGTACTATGGCGCTAAATTTGAGATAGAAAGTCAGTCAAGTTTAGAGAAATACGAATTAGAATTAGTCAATCTTGATGATGAAGAGGGGGTACAAAGTTACTGCGATTGCCCCTCAGAAAATTATCCTTGTAAACACGCAGTGGCGGCAAGTTTTGCGTTAGAAGAATACTTAGAGCGTGACAATAAAAAGCCTAAAGCATCAGTACAAGATCTTCAAAAAGTCATCATTGACCTCACCAATGGTAAGCGGTCACAAACTCATAAAGTGATTGAATTTTACGACAAAGGAGTTTTTTCAATGTCAGATGTTACCCTCGACATTCCATCATTAGAAGAATATTATATTCAGCATAATTGCGACCCCCAACACTGGATGGGGAGAAGGCATTACTTGAATGTGTTTTCGGTGTTGAAAGAAAATTCGTCAGAAACACTGGATGTACATATAAAAAAGGATGGTCGTTATACGGTGACCGTAAAGCGTTTAGAAAAAGGACGTATTCACCTTTCATGTAGTTGTGAACAAAAACTTCGAAAACCATTATGTGAACACATGATGGGAGTGCTGGTGTGGCTTAAAAATCACCACGGAGTTCATGCGATTGAAGCACTTCGAGATTGGAGCCAAGAAAAAAGTGCATTATTAGAGCGATATGGGTATACTCTAGAGGATGAATTAGGGGGGAAGTTTGATTTTAAAGTCAACCCAAATGGTGAGTTAGTAATTATTCTTTTGGATAAAAGCATTCAACCTATAGAAGGGGTTGAGTGGAATAGTATTCTAAAAAATACCTTACCTGTGAAACCCAATAGCCCTTTTGTACCTGTAAATGCAGGAAAAGAACGCTTGGTGTATGTCTATATTTTTGAGCAGTTTTCGGCAAAAACGTTACCATTCATGCGATTAGAAATTGCTAAAGGCACGCTCAATGCCAAGTCGGGGAAAGTAACGAATGTAACTCGAAGTACGTGGGGGGATAAAGACCGACCGACAACGCAAACGGACGATTTGGAGATTATCAAGACCAGTCGTTTGTTGGAACAAGAGTTTTTGCACGAAACCCTGCGTCAACGTGGACATAAAATTGCTTCTAATTCTTGGAATATAAATTACACAAGTGAGGCCATCGACGAGGCGTTGGATATTACGGGCAAGGTGCTTGAGAAATTGTTCCCGATGCTGGTGGAGAAAGTGGTGCGGATTAATAAAAAAAATGACAATTTTGGAAATACAGGTCATGCCGTAAAGGTATCAGAAACACCGCTTGATTTGCATTTTAAACTATCCAGGACGGGCTACGAAACCCTGCTTGAGGCGTTTGTCGTATTGCCAACGGGAGAACAAATTTCTTTTCAACAACTGCAAGACGTCGGAACGTACTGGTTGGTAGTGCTACCCGATAACCTATTGTGTCGGTTTAGGTCGACGGCAGCGGCTAAAGTAGCGCGTCATTTTTTGGAATTGGGGGGTGCTATCCGCCTTCGAAGTATTCGGGACGATGACTTTTTCAATGGCTTTGTGATTCCGCTAGCTGACCAATTTTCGTTGGAGTTTGACAAAGGACAATCCATTACCCAAACTGAATTGGAATGGCGGGAGGGGAGAGTGTATTTGAAAGAGGCAGAGGATAATTTGTTGATTATACCTGCTTTTATTTATTCCAGCGACGATGAAGAGTTGATAGAATTACCCCGAGATTTTCGACAAGCCCGCGTAAATGCCCATAAAAATACGGTTCAAATTCAAGGGCGCGACCGAGATGCAGAAGAGCAATTTATCCAATTTTTACAAAGTCAACATCCTGACTTTGCTCATCAAACAGACGAGTATTTTTACCTTCCAGCCGATTCGGCCTTAGAAAATGGCTGGTTGTTCCAGTTTTATGAAGCGCTGAATCAGCACGGTGCGAAGCTATTTGGGTTTAATAACCTCAAAAAATTTCGCTACAACCCTAATAAAGCAACGTTTAAGATTAAAAACTCTTCGGGAATTGATTGGTTTGATCTGCAGATAGAAATTGCCTTTGGGGAACAAGTGGTGTCCTTAGCTGAAGTACGTAAAGCTATTTTGAAAAAGCAAAACTATGTCGAGTTAAAGGATGGCTCGTTTGGACTTTTGCCCGACGAATGGGTGGCTAAATACGCCCAATTGTTTCGTTTTGGAAAAGTAGACGATAAGAAAGGGACGCTTCGGCTGTCTAAGCAGCATTTTACTATTCTGGAACGTTATAAAGAGTATATCGAAAATCCGAAACTGTTGGACGAGCTGGACGAAAAGCGCGAAAAATTGCTTGATTTTAGGGTAATTAGAGACATTGAATTGCCCAAAAATGTTCAGGCGCAGTTGCGACCTTATCAGGAAGAAGGATATAAATGGCTTAACTTCTTGGATGAATTCGGGTGGGGAGGTTGTTTGGCCGATGATATGGGATTAGGGAAAACGCTTCAAATGCTAACGTTTTTACAGGAGCAAAAAAATAGATACCCAAAGGGAGTTCATTTGGTGGTTGTGCCTAAAACGTTGATTTTTAACTGGCAAGCCGAAGCCCAAAAGTTTTGCCCAGACTTAAAATTGTACGTACACACGGGGCCACAACGAACCAAAAATACCCGAATTTTTGGGAAATACGACATTATTTTATCGACTTACGGTTCTGTACGTTCCGACATTGAGTTGTTACAAAGTTTTAAATTTCACTATGTAATTTTAGACGAAGCTCAGGCAATCAAGAATCCTGATTCGATGATTGCGAAGGCAGTAAAATTGCTTAATGCCAAAAATAGGTTGACAATGACAGGAACACCCGTTGAAAATAACACGTTTGATTTATACTCTCAGTTTGATTTTCTAAACCCGGGTTTTCTGGGGGCACAGGATTTTTTTCGGGCTGAATACGCGGTTTTGATTGATAAATACCAAGACAAAACTCGTGCCGCAGAACTGCGCCGCATGGTATACCCTTTTATGCTTAAACGTACCAAAGAAGAGGTTGCTAAAGATTTGCCCGAAAAGACTGAAACAGTGCTATTTTGTGAAATGGACAAACGGCAGCGCAAGGTTTACAATGCTTTTAGGGATAGATACCGCGATTTGATTGCAGGAAAAATGGACGAAGTGGGCCGAGAACAAACTTCGTTTTTGATTCTGGAAGGGCTATTGAAGTTGCGCCAAATTTGTGATTCGCCTGCTTTGCTTCCCGACGACGAAGACTATGGCAGCGACTCCGTAAAATTGGATGAAATTGTTAGAGAAATTGAAGAAAATGCGTCTGACCATAAAATTGTTATTTTCAGTCAGTTCTTGAAAATGCTTGACCTCATCAGAGCTAAACTGGAACGTGACAAAATCCCTTATGAATACTTAGATGGACAGACAAATGACCGTGCCGAACGGGTGAATCGCTTTCAGGAAGATGAAGCCTGCCGTGTGTTTTTGATGAGTTTAAAAGCAGGGGGCGTTGGATTGAATTTGACGGAAGCGGATTATGTGTATATCGTCGATCCGTGGTGGAATCCTGCGGTGGAACAACAGGCAATTGACCGTGTGCACCGAATTGGTCAGACCAAACGGGTATTTGCCTATCGGATGATTTGTAAAGATACCATCGAAGAAAAAATAATGCAGCTCCAAGAACGTAAACGCGCTTTGGCCGATGATTTGATTTCGACCGACGCTGGGTTTTTGAAAAAACTGGATAAAGACGATATTTTGCAGTTGTTTAGTTAGCGTGTTGTTATTGCCGTTTTGTGAATGACTTTACAGAGTAGTGGCTTTGTTGCATGGCTTCGGTAAGCCGTAAGAAACCATAAAAAGTTATTCAATCAGGCACTACAAAGGCATTTGAAGATTAAAGAATAACTGAGCTGTTAGAAACGCACTCCAATTTCCTTTATAAGGGAAACATATTTTCAATTTCTAGTCAATCACAATGAAATCCCTTATTCACTACCTCAAATTAGCCCTTGTAGCAATTCCTTTATTGGCATTTCAGCAGGACAAACCACTCCGAATTATTTTCTTTGGCGATTCGATTACCCAAGCGGCAGTAAAACCAGGTGGTTATATTGTTAAAATGGGTGAAATGCTTGAAAAACAGGGGCTAAAAAACAAGTATGAGCTAATTGGAGCGGGGATTGGTGGCAACAAAGTGTATGACCTTTACCTGCGTTTGGAAGAGGATGTGTTAGCAAAACAACCCAATATTGTAGTGATTTATGTAGGCGTAAACGATGTTTGGCACAAAGCCTCTTCGGGAACAGGGACTGACCCTGATAAGTTTGTTCGTTTCTACGAAGCATTGTTGAAGAAGTTCAACGCAGCCAACATTCGCGTGGCTATGTGTACGCCCGCGGTGATTGGTGAGCGCACCGATTTTTCTAATCAGCAAGACGGAGATTTGAATCGCTATTCGCAGCTGATTCGGGATTTAGCTAAAAAACAAGGATTGCCTTTGATTGACCTTCGCAAAGCTTTTTTAGACTATAACCTAAAAAATAATTCCAATAATGACGAAAAAAATATCCTTACGACCGATCGCGTTCACCTCAACGACGCTGGTAATCAGCTTGTAGCGGACGAAATGTGGAAAGTATTGAAGGGAATGTAGAGGGAATGACAGAATGTCGAATTCCGAGGGTAGAATGTGGAATGAACTCGTCCCGAAGTTTCGGCGGGGCGGAAATGTGCTGAATTCAGCGACTTTAGCACATTCACTGAATCATAAAGTTATGGGTGGGCGGCGACCCACACTTCGCCGTCTTCAAAAAACTCTTTTTTCCAGATGGGTACCGTTTCTTTCAGGGTATCAATCGCAAATTGGCAGGCTTCAAAGGCTGCCTTTCGGTGCGCACAAGCAACAGCAATAATGACGGGCACTTCCCCAATGGCAAGTACGCCCACGCGATGATGCATCGAAATTTTTAAGACAGGCCAGCGCCGCGCCGCCTCTTCCGCAATTTTTTGCATCTCTTTGATAGCCATGGGAGCGTATGACTCAAACTCCAGCCTCAAGACTCGCTTCCCTTTGGTTTGATTTCGAACTGTACCAACAAATGTAACAATTCCTCCTGCATCGTCAGAAAGTACGTATTGATAGCAAGTATCAAGTGAAAGCGGGGCATCGGTAAGTTGAATATCTATCATCGTCTTAAAGGGAAATTTAAATGACTCGGCCTCAAAAATAATCACTTCATCCCAACTATTTGCCGTTTCCCACAAAACTAGCGAACAAAAACACTTTTTTGAAGCGTCTTTTGTTACTCATCCATTGTCAAAATTGTTATTTTCCTTTCTAACTTTATGAACCGATTACTAGCCATTCTCCTAATGATAGGAGTGTTTTTTCTGTTGGATTTATACGTTTTTCAAGCCGTAAAAACCCTTTCTCGCACTAGTTCATTAGACACTCGCCGACTCATTTCGACCATTTATTGGGCAATTCCTGTGGTAAGTTTGGTGGTTTGGATTGTTATTCAATTTATCATTCCCCCCGATTATTTGTCAAGAAATACTCGCCAGATTATTTGGGCAGCTTTGTTGATACCCTATTTCGCTAAATTTTTCTCTCTCATTTTCTTACTCATCGACGATGTCATTCGGTTTGGAAAATGGGTAGCTAGTTTCTTCCAATCCCAGCCGCCTAGCACCGTTCCTGTGACTGACGCCCCAGCGATTCCGCGTTCTGAATTTTTGATGAAATCGGCCTTGGCCATGGCGGGAACAACGGCTGCGGGATTTACCTATGGCATTATTTCGGGAGCACACGATTACCGTATTCGTCGGGTTCTAGTGCCTATCAAAAACCTTCCGAAGGCTTTTGAAGGTATAAAAATTGCCCAATTGTCGGATATACACTCGGGTAGTTTTTTCAATAAAACCGCCGTTCAGGGTGGTGTAGATATTCTTATGGCCGAAAAGCCAGATTTGTTTTTCTTTACGGGAGATTTGGTGAATAATACAGCCGATGAGGTAAAAAACTACATTGATATTTTCAAGAAAGTTAAAGCTCCGTTGGGGCAGTTTTCGGTATTGGGAAACCACGATTACGGGGATTATTACCAATGGCCGTCGCTTGAGGCTAAAATCAAAAATTTCAATGATTTGAAAGACGCACATCGCCTACTTGGTTGGGATTTACTTTTAGACGAACACCGTGCCATTAAAGTAGGAAACGAGCAAATAGGGTTATTGGGTATCCAAAACTGGGGAATGGGTGGTTTTGCCAAATATGGAAGTTTGGAAAAAGCCCATCAGCGTACCGATGATTTTTCTGTAAAATTGCTTTTATCGCACGACCCTAGCCACTGGAATGCTCAAGTAACGACGCAATTCAAAGACATCGACGTAGCTTTTGCAGGCCATACACACGGTATGCAATTTGGGGTAGAGGTAGGTGGTTTTCAATGGAGTCCCGTCCAGTATCGCTACAAACAATGGGGGGGCTTATATACCGAGGGCAACCAACATTTATACGTCAATCGTGGTTTTGGATACCTTGGTTACCCTGGACGAGTGGGTATATTACCCGAAATTACCATGATGGAATTAGTAAGGGCGTAATCAACGGTTATTCAATGTCAATTCCTTCTCCTAATTGTAAAATTTGATAGGGAGTCTGATACAGTCGAGCAAAGTGTTCAAACTCACTGGGTTCTGCTGTATTAAATTCAAATAGATGATAGTGATGGGGAATAACAAGTCGCGCCCCAATTTCTTTTCCCAACCGAGCGGCTTCTTCGGCATTGAGGTTGCCAGCCACTCGCCGTTCGGGCTTGTTGCCGTTGATAGGTAAAAAGGCTACATCAACGTTGAAAGGGGCGAGTAGTTCTGATAATCCGTCGAACCAAAGGGTATCTCCTGAATGATATACCTTATAGGTTCCAAACTCAACCACAAAGCCCATACACTTGCACTTGCCTTGGCTATCTCGTTCTATAGCGTTGTGTGCAGCAGGAATGCCATAGAATCTGAAGCCTTCCATTTCTAACGATTCCCCGTCGTTCATTCCTTTTGGCCAATCGAATTGGCAGTTTAGTCGCTCACTTACAAAAGCTCGGTTGGCTTCAGGAATGACCATTTGGATGGATGGATTACGACTAAAAAGCGGTAAAAGGGTGTCTGCGTCTAAGTGGTCAGTATGATTATGGGAAGATGTAACAATCGTAATACCTTCAAGCAATTCGGGGGCAATCACGCGCTCACTCATCCGAACGTGCGGTTTGTCGGTTTGGGCATATTTGAGACTAAGAGAATCAGACAAATAAGGGTCAAACAATAGGTGTTTACCCTTCCATTGAATCAAAAAACCACTTTGTCCCAGCCACCATATTCGAAAGCCTGAAAGTTTCGATTGGCTTTTTCTTACATCAGCAAGGAGTGCTTCTTTCGTTTGAAACGCATGAATCAGGGCCATGTCATAACCATTTTCTTTGCTTTAAAAAAGCCAAAAAATGACAAAAAATACCGCCGAAAAATAATCTAATCGCTTATTATTTCGTTTTTTAAGACTTTCGACCGTAATTAGCGTATTGTTCCCGTCTTTATCTATTAACTAACTCTCCATGACACGTACTGGCTTTTTGGGCTTTTTCTTAGTTGTAATCTGTATATCATGCTCATTTGCGCAAGATTATGACCGATTTACCTTGAATGTCGCCGTTGGAAAAAGTCTCTCTGTACGGGAACTTGCTACCAAAGTTTTTGGCGAAACCCGAGGCGAAATTGCAGGAGATGGGGTCAGTGGGCAATTGGTTGCGGCTTTTTATCCTACCAAACGTTTTGGGTTAGCGGCCAGGGTTTCTTATAATAAAAATGAAACAAGGGAAGAAGGAATTCAGAAAATTGCGTTAGACCAATATGGCATCCTTAATCCAGTAGTAGTAGAAGCAAAAGAATGGGATGTATTGAGTGCGATGATTGGACCTGCATTGCACTTAGGCAATAGTCGTCTTGGGTTAGAAGGGCGTTTATTGGTGGGTTATGCCAAAGTGAATAGTCCGATGTTTGTGACAACGGGTGCTTTTCAAAATTATAATATCAACGTAGAAACTTCGAGCCAAATGGCGTCAGATTTAGCATATGGTGCAGGAGCTACGTTTCATATTGGGCTTTTTAGTGGGGTAGCGCTTGTAGTGAATGCCGATGCTAGTTTGATAAGTACTACTTTTAAGGGAGTCAATAACAAAGTCTCGACAACGGGTTTTCCTGCAGTGACTCAATCGGTAGACATCCAACAAAATGTAGGCGTTGTGAACGTGACGGGGGGGATTCGGTTTGCTTTTTAAGTAAATGGGAGGGGGGCATTACCGCTTATTCCCTTCATTCTGTCGTTTTTTTAGTAAAGAATTTCAACCTGTTTAAATCAAAATCTTCCTAATTTTGTTACTCAAATGGTGCCGATGAGAAACCCCTCGTCGGCCTTTTGTTGTTTTAAAGATTTGAACCTATAAGCGTTTTGGAAGAATCTATCGAAGATTTTTTTCAAACATTTGAGAATAAAATGCTTTCAACCCACGACTTTCTTCAACTTTACGCCAACGACAGCCTCGTTCAACTTATTGTTAATCAAATTACTGGAAATCAGTCTCATGTGCAAGTCAAAGGGATGGCTGGGAGTTTAGACGCTGTGATGGCCGCTGCCGTATATCACAGCCTGCCCCGTTTGTGTTTGTTTGTCGCCAGTGACCGGGAGGAGGCGGCATACCTTCAAAACGACTTGGTTAATTTGTTGGGCAAGGAAGTGTTGTATTATCCAACTTCTTACAAACGTCCCTACCACTACGAGGAAATTGAAAATGCTAACGTGTTGATGCGGGCCGAGATTTTAAATAAACTCAACGTGGCCATTCCCGATAACCTGTTGATTGTCACCTATCCCGAAGCACTTTTTGAAAAAGTAATCAACAAACGGTCGTTGCTTTCCAATACGTTTTCGGTGAAAGTAGCAGAACGCTTAGACGCCCAATTTTTACGCGAGTTTTTGTTGAGTTACGATTTCGAAATTACGGATTTTGTGTACGAAGCGGGGCAGTTTTCGGTGCGTGGTGGTATCATTGATGTGTTTTCTTATGCAAGCGAATACCCGTACCGAATCGAATTATTTGGGGACGAAGTCGAAAGTATTCGGGCTTTTAACCCCGATTCTCAGTTGTCGGTAGAGTCGGTAAGCCAAGTCAATGTCATCCCTGATATTCAAAACAAATTGACCCTCGAAACGCGGGAATCGTTTTTGAGCTTCTTTCCTTCCAATGCTCTTTTGTGGTTTAAAGATGTGGAAATGACCCTTGAGGTGATTGAAGAATGTTTTGAAAAAGCTGAAAATGCCTTGGTTGGGGTCAAAGGCGGTGACATACAATTGGTGTCTGACCCCAACGAAATTTTTGAAACTCGACGCGGTTTTTTAAATCAAATTAAGGCGTTTAAAACCATCGAATTTGGTAAAAGATTTTATTTCAAAGATAAATCGGAAGAATCGACTCGCGTCCAGTACACTTCAAAACCTCAGCCCTCGTTCAATAAAGACTTTAAACGCTTAATCGACGACTTGTCTGAACGGCAGCACCAAGGTTACACCAACGTAATTGCGGCAGAATCGCCCAAGCAATTGGAACGTTTGGAGAAAATTTTCAACGAACTCGACCCCTACGTTAAGTTTCGTCCTATGAACGTTTCGCTGCGAGAGGGGTACGTCGATGAGCAGTTGAAAGTGGTTTGTTATACCGACCATCAAATTTTTTCACGCTTTCATAAGTACCACGTTAAGGAGAAGTTTAGTAAATCAAAAGCCTTGACATTGAAAGAGTTGAAGTCGTTGAAGACGGGTGATTTTGTCACTCATGTGGATTATGGAATTGGGCGTTTTGCGGGTTTGGAAAAAGTAGATGTTGGGGGTAAAGAGCAAGAAGCAATTCGGCTGATTTACCGTGATAATGACATCCTTTTTGTGAGTATTCACAGTTTACACAAAATCGCTAAATACACAGGTAAAGAAGGCGGTGTGGTGACGATGAGCAAACTTGGCTCACCTGAGTGGGAAAATAAAAAATCGAAGGTGAAACGCCAACTCAAAGACATTGCTCAAGAGTTGATTGCGCTTTATGCCAAACGCCGAAACGCTGAGGGTTTTGCATTTTCTAAAGATACCTACTTGCAAGCCGAACTTGAGTCCTCGTTTTTGTACGAAGATACACCCGACCAAGCTAAATCGACGGCGGATGTCAAAGAAGACATGGAAAAACCACACCCGATGGATCGATTGGTGTGTGGTGATGTGGGCTTTGGAAAAACAGAAGTGGCCATTCGTGCAGCATTTAAGGCGGTGACTGACAGTAAGCAAGTGGCTGTGTTGGTACCAACTACCATTTTGGCCATGCAGCACTACAAAACCTTTAGCGAACGCTTAGCTGATTTTCCTGCACGGGTCGAATATATCAACCGTTTTAAGTCAGAAAAACAAATCAAGGAAATTCTGAAAGATGTGGAAGCGGGAAAAGTGGATATTTTGGTAGGTACACACCGCATCGTTAACAAAGACATCAAATTCAAAGATTTGGGTTTGTTAATTATTGATGAAGAACAAAAATTTGGGGTAAAAGTCAAAGATCGTTTGAAAGAAATGCGGGTAAATATTGACGTACTTACCCTGACCGCAACGCCTATTCCTCGAACGCTGCACTTTTCGCTCATGGGCGCTCGCGATTTGTCTGTGATTGCCACACCACCGCTAAATCGTCAGCCCGTTACTACTGAAGTTCAGGTGTTTAGCGAAGTATTTATCCGTGATGCTGTTAGTTATGAACTCAATCGTGGCGGACAAGTTTTCTTTGTCCATAACCGAGTCAATGACATCGAATCAATCGCAAACCTCATTTTGCGTTTGGTACCTGAGGCTCGTATTGGCGTTGCGCATGGTCAAATGGAAGGCGAAAAACTTGAAAAAGTGATGATGCGATTCATTGAAGGCGAATACGATATTTTGGTGAGTACCAACATCATTGAGTCGGGTATTGATATTCCCAATGCCAATACGATTATTATTAATGCGGCGCATTATTTTGGGATGTCAGACTTGCACCAAATGCGTGGTAGGGTAGGACGTTCTAACCGAAAAGCCTTCTGTTATTTGTTAACACCGCCTATGTCGCACCTCACGACCGACGCCCGCAAACGGCTTCAAACCCTCGAAGAGTTTTCAGAACTTGGCGATGGTTTTAAAGTATCTATGCGCGACCTAGATATCCGAGGGGCGGGCAATTTGTTAGGGGCCGAGCAAAGTGGATTTGTCAATGACCTTGGATATGAGATGTACCATAAAATTTTGGATGAAGCTGTTCAAGAGTTAAAACAAACAACCTTCAAAGATTTGTTTGATTTGGGCGAAGCTGTACAAGCTATTCGGGTCGATTGTCAGATTGAAACCGACTTGGCCATTTTGATTCCTGATTATTACGTAAAAAATATTTCAGAACGTTTGTCGTTATATACTCGTCTGGACAACCTCAAGGGTGAAGATGAGTTGAGAGCTTTTGGAGGAGAGGTTGCAGATCGCTTCGGGCCTCTACCTGAAGAAGTAGGGTGGTTGATTGAGATGGTGAGAATCAGGTGGATGGCCGAAGCGCTTTTTATGGAAAAATTAACGTTGAAAAATAATACCCTCAAAGGGTATATCATTACAACAGGTAATGATTCGTTTTTCCAGTCTCCAAAATTTGGTCATATTCTGACCCATATTCAACGTAATCCCAAGCGTTTTGCTCTCAAAGACCTAAAAAACAAACTCCTTCTAACTTGTTCGGACGTAAAGACCTTGCCCGAACTCCGTCAGGTGTTGGAAGATTTAACGTTAGAATAAAAAGTGTGCTGTTTCTTCCTGGGAAAAACAGCACACTTTTTATTCTTTTTAGTAGTTTTGTCCATTTCCTAATCGTCTTGAATCTTTTGTTATGCCCCAAACGCTACGTGTGTTTTTTTTGTTGTTTCTTACGACCCTTTCGCTTTTTGCCCAAAAGAAAAAACGAAAAGTATCCTCAAGAAAAATAAAAGCGACTGTTACGGTCGTCACGCAAGGTATTTTCCCATTGAAAGTGAGTAAAAATGGCCGTTACCTCGTCGATAAACACAATCGTCCTTTTTTGTTGAATGCCGATGCGGGTTGGAATTTGCTGCATAAATTGAGAATAGACGAGGCTAGAGTATACCTAGCGGCTCGAAAAGCCCAACAATTTAACACGGTTTTCATTCAGCTTCTTCCTCCTCAACCCGATGGAACCAACGTGCATGGGCAAGCACCTTTCACGCCTAAAGGAGATTTTTCATCCCCAAACGACTCTTATTTTCAATACGTAGAAGAGGTGGTTCGTTACGCTTCTCATTTACAGATGGTTGTTGCAATTGTT
>JACCEC011904753.1_pt1 | contig 21199 bp, 21 predicted proteins | sample 7450121 | NCBI WGS metagenome assembly JACCEC01 (sample SAMN15323455, study PRJNA562643) | freshwater metagenome | isolation source: river surface water | place: USA:Blue River Watershed | collected 2017-08-18 | reverse complement strand
TCTTATATAATTATACTATACTATAATTATATTTTTTATTATATGATCGGATTTTATTTACAATATACTTCACTCTACAATATCTACAATATTTACATAATAACCTATATTTACAATATTTATATAATAATCTATTCACAATATTTACATAATAACCTATATTTACAATATTTATATAATAACCTATATTTACAATATGTACAATTTATAAAACGTATCTTTTTTTAACACACCGAATTGAGCTCTTGGAGATTGCGGGGCAAATAGAGAATATGGGTACTGTATGTCTTCTGAATATTCGACAAGATCGGCATTTCATTATGTCCCACAAAGTTGATCGCCAGACCTTTGCGACCATAACGACCACTGCGACCAATGCGGTGAATGTATGTTTGAGGATGCTTCGGCATATCATAATTGATCACCACCGAGATTTGTTGAACATCAATACCACGCGCCATCACATCCGTCGTCACAAGAATACGCGTCGAACCCGAAATGAAGTCATTCAGCACCGCCTTCCGCTCCTTTGGCAATAGATCACTGTGAAGCACATCGCACTTGAAGTTATTATCCATCAGTTCGCGGCGAATCTCATCCGCCTTCTGCTTCTTATTACAGTAGATCACACCTTGCGAAATACTCACATTATTCAGCACATCCATCAGCGCATTCATCTTATAATTCTCGCCAATATCCGCATAGTACTGCTTAATACCATCAAGCGTCAGCTCATCATCCTTCACCAGAATCGAAATATGATCCTTGCGAAGAATATACTTGATCAGCTCACTCATCTCCTCCGGAATCGTCGCACTGATGAGCACCGTTTGGTAATTCTCATTCGCAATGGAACGGAAGATCATCGACACTTGCTTCTGGAATCCCGAAGAGAGCACCTCATCCGCCTCATCGATGATGATCAGCTGGATCTGGGATGTATCCAAATACCTACGCTTGATCATATCACCAATGCGACCCGGAGTACCAATGATCACTTCATTGCGAATTGTACCCGCCATATACTTGTTTGACATATCACCGCCAATACATAGGTATGAAGAGACGTCGGAGTGGTCGGCAAGCGCCTTAAAGACACGCTGGTGTTGCTCAGCAAGCTCACGCGTGTTGGAAAGGATGATCACTTGGGGCGCACGTATGGAAAGGTCAATGCGTTGGAGGGCACTGATGATGAATGTGGCGGTTTTACCCGTTCCGGAGTGCGATTGGATCACGCAATCATGACCATCGATAATGGGCTTGATCGCAATGCGTTGAATGGGGGAAGGGCGCTCGAAACCGAAGGAGAAGATGCTCCGAACGATGCTTTCACGAAGATGTAGATCTTCAAATTTATCAAAATAATCGAGCTTTACATTTGTTTCGTAATTCTCGAAAACGTAAGATGTGTGATTTTTCTCTTCCATCGTATCTTATAAAATGACAGATCTACACTCTTTTCACATTTATCCTTTATATTCAAACTTTTTTTGATAATTTATAAAATATGATTTTTTTGTAAATATTTATTTTTTGTTTTTTGTTTTTAACATAATTACACTTTACACGCGAAACCAAAACGCAATGTCGATGTATCATTCTTATCCATATAGAAGGGTAGATTTTTGTAATCGCAATCTTCCATAAAGTAATCCAACTTCTCCATCAACTCTTCGCGATTTACAACATGAATGCGTTTACTCGTATTACACAAGTAATATCCATTTCCGCTCGCCTTCTTACGAGATGGCTTGCGCCCATTCGGGTACTTCGGACGAATGGTTGACTCATAATAGGCAAAGAGATCATCTTGTGATTCAAATACCTTGAAATCATATATCACCTTCTGCGGCGCTGGCGCGGGCTTCTTTTGAATCACCAACTTCTTCTTCACCGTTTTTGTTGATGTTGCTGATGATGTCGCTGCTGTTGATACTGTAGTAGATGATGTTGTCTCGGATGGTTCATACTGGATCTTCTCATAAAGAGTAGAGATCACATACAATGGATCGATGAAAGCGATCCAATATTGAACGGAAGATATATTTGAAAGGTCATCATAGGATACATGAAAACGAGCAATCGTCTTTGTATCAATGCCCCAATGGTAATCATCGCCCATATCCGAAGTGCGCATTACTTCAAATTTATCGCGGATTAAATTCCGCATGAAACCAGCATCATCGCGCGACCCCAACTGAGGCTGTGTACGAGATGTATGTTCGAAATCACTTTCGGTGAAAGAGGCTTTGAGGATCTTCTTGAACTTTTTATTCATAATCTTCTCAAAACTCTTGTAATCCGTTCCATCATCCATGAGATCTTTATATTTGGTGTAAAGATCGCTCCACATAAAGTAGGGACGAAGAAGCGCGTGAATGGACGAAAGATCTCCCGTACGAACATAATAGGTACGCCAGCGATTCTCCTTCAAACGGAAGTACTCATGCGCACTTATCTTCTTATACTTCGAAAGCTCACACGCAATCCGCTCCATATTACAAATCACGTTTTTAATATTCCGCTTATCTGAATACTTCGCAATCGTATAGCTATTCTCCGTAATATATACCGTCGGTACACGGAAATTTGACCATAATTTGCTATTACCACATAGGCGACCCGCCAACTGGTAGGCCGCACTATGATTGGTCATAATCGGGGGCAATATCGCATGTGTGATCATCATCTTTTCGCTTGAAAGGGTGATACCACGACTAATACATAAATTTCCCGTGATTGCGACCTTATGCGACGCCAAACCATGCGATTCATAGAGATCACCCAATTTCTTGGATAACTCTTCGACACCGGTACCGTCATCGTCAAGGAAAGCGATACATTTGCCTTGGTAGTAAAGGCCTTTATCGGTTCCATTGAGCAAAAATACGTAGAATCCATGATCCATCATGATCTGTTTAATCTCCGCATGAGAGGCGGTTTGAGTTGTACCAGGTACAAACCAAACGGATCCATTTTGATCCAACATGGCATCGGACTCCAATGTGAGCTGAATATTTTCCACGACGTTTTTTGTTTCATGATGGGTATATATGAATTCGCAATCTTTGAAAAGATGGAAGATTTCACCATTGTGAGATTCATCAAGTTCAAAAATATTGAGCTCTTTGAATTGGGACTTAAAGTGTTGATCCGGAGTGGCGGTGATAAAGGTAATCTTCTCGACATTCTCCATCTTATTCCACTTCTTCAAATACGTCGTCTTCAAGGCATCAGTGAATGTCTTATCGGACTCATCGATCCAAATGTAAAAGAGGGCATTTGTAGCCTTCTCAAGTTGCTTCGAAATGAGTTTATGGATCTGCTCAATCCGGCTTCCATTCGCACATGTGATGACATTATTACACTCATCATCGAAGATGGCGGTGTATAAATCGGCGTAATTGGTAATGTTGCTCTTTGAGGAGAGGACGGCGGATAATTCACCCGTAGTATCCATAATCTCACTCAACTCAACATCATCATCAATGCGACTCTTCAATTGATCCGTTTGGAGGAGAGAATTATCACAAAAGAAGATATGAATCATATTCTTTCCAATATGCGATTCATATCCATATTGAATCTTGAAAAGGCGTTTGATCTCATATAAGAGAACAAATGTCTTACCCGATTGAGTGGGCTTTACGATCAGATTGAACTTCTCGGAGTACTCCATCTTTTCGGTTTACGTTAATTTGTTTTATAATTAATGAGCAGAAGAAATATTTTTATTCGAGAGTAAAAAAATCATTTTTTTTAAGAAGATGGATCTTTCCCATATTTGATATATTTTTTATTTTTATGATTTTTGTACAAAATATATACAGGTTTTTATTTTTTGTTTGATTGTATAAAGATAAAATCATTACACACACTATATACACACATACACACATACACACATATACACACATACAATACATACAATACATACATACACATTGTACACTATTTAGCGTACAAAGAATACAAGCACCTCAGCTGCCCCATAAGCTGTAAACATCGCAGCAAGGCCGGAATAGTACACAGCATCCACCGGCATCGAAAGAACGGCTTTTATGCCATTCTTTACTGGCTTCTGGTGAGGATCATTGCGTAAGCGCTTGATATACTTATACGTAAGTGGGAGAGGAATACGGTGAGCCTTACAATAGGCATCAAATTCGGTATCCGTAGGATACTTCTTCTTCTCCACCTCCTCCACCTTCTTCGTAGGAATAAAATTTGCGGTACTCATCTTAGACGTGATTGTTTGTTAATAAAGAGTATAGATAAAATCGTTTATGATGATTTTATCTGTAAATTTTTTATGATTTTTTGTTTTTTTTGTTTTTTTGTTTCTTTTTGGGTATAGGGTAGAGAAATCACATAGACAGACGCACACGCGGTGGGCAGGAACTTAATTCCGCGAAAAGATGGAGTTGATCCACTTCCGCAGCTGATTCGCCCACTTACACTCTTCCGCTTCACGTGCTTGCTTCAGCATATCCTCTTTTAGGGATCCCCCAATTAGTCCTCTATAATTCATGTAATTGCGAGCTTCGCCATTATAGTAATAAATGTAATGGCGATTATCAAAAGTAGGATAGTACTCGATTTCGGTAGACGACTTTTCAAGCGAACCTCCTGCTCCTCGAAGGGGAGCCAAGGAGGACGTCATCTTCTCTTTGTCAGAATAAAATGCTTATACGCTCGGAGTGGGGGTTATTGGGGTTTGGTTTAGTCAATACATTACTTTATTTTTTCAATCATCTCAATCCTTCATTTTTTTTATAAAAATGTATTTTTTTATAAAAAAAGCTATTTACGATATATGATTCTATTTAACCACATTTGTTGTACGTATACATATTTCCTACATAATTCGCGCAAACCTCATTTTTAAGAGGGATACAAGGAAGTGCCCCCATCTTCGGGTTCATATCATTCACTTTGGGGACGGTGCCACGTGGGCGATAGCTATCCTTTGCCATCATTCGCGACGGGAGGTTCACTTGTGTCGGGATGAAGATGTTCGATTGGGGATCTAAGCAAAGGTCTTCAAAGCGATTGATGCCAGTACCGCGCAGATTACAAGATGGGTTGCTAAGGCGAGTATCTTCCACGGGGAACTTCTCACACGTGAAGTTTACCATCTTTACAATCGACTGGGGGTCAAAAACACGGGCATCAAATTGATTGCTTCCTAATGATTCCAATTGCGCGGCAGGTGGCGTATACTTCTTTGCGGGGCAGCGACTTGCGACGCGATCCACACCCATCAGATCGGACTCCACATCTACGGGGCCGCTATAAAAGCGCCAATCGACATCACGGGGCATAGAAACACCGTTGTGTTGATTGATGATGCGGGGGTTCAGTTGGAGGCAATGGGTGCTCAAAACGGGGGGTTGAGCAAAGTAGGAGGCGGCGCGCATGCTATTATTTTGGGATAAACGGCTATCTTCCGTATCATATTTAAGACGATTAAAACTCATTTGACTTCTCTTCTCTTTCTCTTTTGTAAAACGTTCTATCTTTTATAGAGAAATTAATTCCAAAAAATATATTTCTCAAATATAGAAGAATCGATTAAAATCCAAATCTAAAAAACAAAATGAGCTCAAATCGCCTTATTTATGACTCGTGTACTTACGAAAACCGCGTAAAGGCCTCTTCGGGTCCCTATCAATATGCCATTTACAATGGCAAATTCGAAAACTCGGCAAAGCGCACTCTTGAACAACAGAATATCATTGGTGGCAATCACGTGAGCCTTTACACCGGAAATCTCGTGGATCTCGAATCCGATCTCCGCGGTCAAACTCGTCTTGCCAGCAAATGCCCATCCCGCAAGTACGTCCCCAAGACCCTTGATATGACTTCTTATCACGGATTGAAGAATATGTAAATTCGAATTTGAATCTGATATAAAGGAATGAATATAAAGAGCATCAAAGGAGTAAGAAGAATGGGAAATCAGCTTCAAAATGCTTTTTCAGGTCTGATCGGCTATCGTTCCATGATGATTGAACGGATTATTGCTGCCGATCCACATGAAATTTATATTGGAATAAGTGAAGGTGAGCAAGTGATCCGGGTAGATCGTGGAGATCTCAAAAAGCTCATTTCATTCCATGATCGGAATGGAAAGCTCCACTATGAGTTTGAGGGAAATATATTGCTTGAATTTATGAAGAGTGAAAATGGGGAGATTCAATATCGCCTTCAAGTGCCACCTTTTGAAGTAATTCAGATGATGAATCCGGTAGTTCAAAAACATTGGAAGAATATCGAATTCAAGTCCGATGAATTCGATAAGATTGGGGCTTTTATCAACCCATCCAATCAATAAAAATAAAGAATAGTGTGCGTTTAAATATATATGATTATATATATTTAAAGAGTATACATAATCAAATTTCATATCCACTTCACATAACATCACAACATTTCGATGGAGCGCATATTTACGAATATTTATGAAAGTAAACATTGGGGTGATAATGGCATGTCCGAATATAATGGATCGAGTGGTTCGGGAAGTGATGTTGAGTATAATATATCGACGTATGTTCCTTTGGTGAAAAATATTATCCGGAAATTGGATATTAAGAGTGTGAATGATATGGGATGTGGTGATTTCAGATGTGGAGATCTGATATATGATGAGTTTGATATCTCTTATTATGGATATGATGTTTATAAGAAAGTAGTTGATTATAATCAAAATAAATATAAACGAAAGAACGGATATTCATTTAATATGGATCCGGGAAATCAACTTATTTATCATAAATATACATTTCGCCATTTAGATTTTTGTACGTATAAAACGGAGATCCGGAAAGCGGATTTAATCATTTTGAAAGATGTTATTCAACATTGGAAACTAAATGATATTTATGATTTTTTGGATTATATATGTGCTCATAAAATCGCGAAATATATATTAATTTGTAATTGTTGTAATCAAACGTGTGATAATACAGATATACCAGCGGGTAGTTGTCGCGGGTTATCGGCGAAATACTATCCTTTAAAAAAATATTCCCCGGAAATTATATACTACTATCAAACAAAAGAAGTATCCATCATAAAAGTCTATTAAATATCCAAATCATAAAAATCTCAAAAATCTTATATTTTAACAAAGTGGAAGCAAACAAACCCGTTAATACATGGAACATGTTGGGGTAATTTGCGATGTAATCCATTTTCATAGGATATCAAAACATCCCCCTTCTTTCCCGTAAATGTTTTGATATCATCCCGTGCGATCCCATTTGCCCTTCCACTCCCTGTGTGCGAATATTGAATAAAAGATGGCGCACCATATGAAATATCCGGTATATCACATAGATAGATCATCACCCGGATGGTGTCGCGTAATCCGTCGCTATGATAGCCGATGGGATTCTTCACGTGATTGGAGATGTGAATATTAGTGCGATCGAGTTTCCAACGAGAAGAGGTTGTTTTTTGTAAAATGGCTTCAAATGTTTTGATCCCAAAGAGTTCGAGCAATTGTGGGAATAGCTTTTGGGCTTGATGAAAATCATATGCGCCAATGTCATTCGAACGGTTTTTTGCGCCGCGATTTTCAATCACCGGTTTTTGAAAACGAATGTTCTTTTCAAAATTGTCCATTTGCGAATATGTATTATTTACATAAAAGGATTCAAGATCCATATCCATCGGTTTTTGTAAATACATCATCACTTGATGTTTTGTAAAGTACTCATTCATGTGCGCATTAAACTCTTCGATCATTGTGCGATCAAAAACATCTTTTAAAAAGATATATCCACGGGTTTCCAATAAGTGCGCCGTCTCCATATTATGATTTTGATTCTATAAAAAAAATGAAAATATATATGTATTTATTATAAATCCTTTAAGATAAATAGGCGCAAAAAAGAGATATAGAAGATTAATTATTTCATAATATATAATTGTATTTCAATTATATATTATCTTTTTGAATTTGATTTTGGCATGTATGAAGTGAAAAGTGTGTTTACTTTGCGCTCAGATTTTTAAGATAATCCGCATTACGAACCACCGTACGAGTGCTCATACCACCGCGGATCCAATGTTCTGGGATGATATGCTCCGTATTTTGAACATTATTCGCAATACAAGGGAGCAGAGGGGTAAAGCGATCGATGGTGATACCGCAAGCAGGGGCAACACTCTTCTTCACATGTGTTTGTTCGCCATTCATAAGACGGGATTTCACATCCGGGTTTTGGAGAGTCGATGAACCATTGCCCATGAATGGAGGACCCGCAAAGAGGACGGTATCCAAGGTCTTCGCAATACGTCCTTTTTCGGAGCAAGCTTGACCGTTGCGCAGCTTCGTCTCATCATTGACGTACTTGCCATTTCCGTCATGGTTGTTGCGATATAAGCCGCGGATTTCATTGTGGTTAAAAGAGTCATCATTGAGTTGGCGGGAGTCTAAGGCATATTGAGAAAGACGGGAATTGGTAGATTCGGCACCGGAAACATAGCATGGATCATATGACAAACGAGTCTCTTGATTGATCATAAAAGTCTTCATTTTTTTGTTTGATATCTTCTGAATTATCGATAGATTTTATTTTTAAACCTTTTGCTTATATTTGATTCTTCTTTACTACTTTACTACTCTCTTTTTGAAAAAGAGAAAGAGGAGAAGAAAGAGGGTTCTTGAAAATAAATCTTATTCAATTATAGAAACAGAGATATTCAAAATGAATCATTGCCATCAGGGAAATAAAATACCCATTCACAACTCTTTACATCCAAATAAACCCACTATTTTCGTATACAATGATATCACCCATGATACCGTATGGACAAGTGATAAAAATTGGGTTCTGATGAATCGCATTCATGTGATCAATAACTCCGTTTTAGCCATTGAAGAGGGCACCACCGTGTATGCGAATAGTCCCGATTACTCCGATCCTCGCAATCCCCCCTCCCTTATCATCACCATCGGCTCCAAACTCTTTGCCGAAGGAACTTGCGAATCTCCTATAACTTTCACTTCCATCCTTTCCCATGAAGTGATCTTCGCCCTTAATAATAAGAAAATATGGACATACAACGGCGGACTCGGGCCCTTTTCCGCCTTATGGTCTGGTATCTACATTTGCGGCAACAACGTATCCAACCTTACTCTCACCACCGAAACATCTCCCATCAATCTGCCCGGAACGAGCGTCATGTATGGCGGAGATATTACCAATACCAATAATTGCGTCCTCTCGTATGTGAAGATCTACTTTGCCGGCGATTCATCGATCACCAATTCCAACTCCCTCACTTTGGCCGCTCCTTCTTATAATTGTACTTTACAAAATCTCGAAATCATGTATGGTCAAGGCGATGCCATCGCCATATATGGCGGAAATGCGCTCATCAAAGATAGTGTATTTGCCTTTAAATATAAAGGAAATTATGTTTCTCTCAAAGATGGTGCTCAAATCGCCCTTGTACATAACATCTATATGGAAGGATACAGTTCGGTAAACCCGGATTATCAAGAAGATGTACGCGGATTCCTTCATATCGAAACGACAACGGACATGGAATCACCTGTGATCCGCAATAGTGTGGCAAATCTATCTTCCTCAACCTTCTTATGTTTGGGATATATCAAATATCACGTGTATACGGATTATTATGGTGTTTTCAAAACGGTCAATAATGTTCATATCGGCCCTTGCTCATGCGTCTACTCTGTTCCCGAAACCCTTTCTTCTCCTTATACTTTTACAACTGTTTGTCCTACGGAGTATGATCAAACCCAATTCTATATGGGACCGATCGCATATGAGCAGTGTAATGGGGATCTTTATTGCGGCCCCGCGGAAACATTACAAAATGCCTATCAAGAGAGCGGCCAACTTCTCATTAAGATCACCTATTTAACAAATGGATTTAATAATCAACTCCTTACATGCGGCAAATTCCTCGATATTGCCCCTGTTCCCACTTCTGATGTATACAAATCGATATCCACCGATAGTCTCAACTCTCATGTTCTCCCCTTCATTTGCGCAGGTTTCTTCGATCCTGACCAAACACTCGCTTTTGGTCTCCAATCGTGTAAAGCGTCATTCCACGCTTCGGGTGCGGTAGAGAGCACATGCGACCAAGAATTCTGGTGTAAAGAGGAGTTTGGGCGATTCCTTGTTATTTGCCATCCCACTCATCCTGTATGCCCTCCCCAACCCCCTCAGCCCCCTCATCCCACTCCTTGCCCTCCTCAGCCCCCTCAACCCATTCAACCTGTGTGCCCACCCCCTCACCCTACTCCTTGCCCTTGTCCTCCCCACCCTCATCCATGCCCTTGTCCTCCCCACCCTCATCCATGCCCTTGCCCACCCCGCCCATGCTATTCGGAATCCTCCTCTTCATCCGGTTCATTTGATTCGGATCATATTGACTTCGACTCGAATGAGAATAAGACAAATGATATGATCACAAAAGGGCTGGTAATGGCAAATATGGCGGTGATGGGATACTTCTTACTCAAAACGATCACCAAAGCTTCCAAGAAGTAAAAATCCTCTTCTTTTTCGCATTCTTTATATGTTATAAAGAGATCTCTTCATAACAAAATCTAACATAAGTGATTAATATTTAACATTGGTATGCTCATAAGGGTTGCTCGTATCGACATAAGGCACTGGGTTAAATTCAGGGCTACAGTATATTGATTTTTCTTTACAAGTCGGTTTCGAAATACCATAACACCACTTCGCAAAGGTCGTTTGGTCATTGGGGATGGTAGTACTTGGCATCGTTACGAATTGGCGTTGAGAGTTATTCTTCCCATATAAATCGCCCGTATCCCGATATAAATTGTAATTAAACTTCTCTTCAATATCTGCCATCACCGCATCATTATTCCACGATGGAGTCGCTGGGGCACGTGTCCGACTGTCCGTAATCAGGTTCGCATTCATAAATGGATTATTCACGGTAGGTTTGACGGTTTCCGGAATGATCAGTTCGGATTCATTGATGGCATTTTCTAAGCTATTATAATTGTTGAAGTATGTTTCGATATTGTTGCGTTGTGTTTTGTACATAAAGATCGTAAAAACGGGTATCAAAAATGCCAAATAGAGCCAATTGTAATTGGAACTGACGATGTAGAGGGCAACTCCTAAATAAATGGCCAAACGGGTAATGGCGTTCAGTTTTTCAATAAAGGTCATTTGGTAAGTGGGGAAGAATTGTGCCACGCGATCGCTTTGAAAGAGGATCGCCGGTTCATCCAACCAGAAAGGATCACTCAACACCTCTTTATTTTGGATCAGTTCACGCGCATCACGCTTTATTTTGCGAATTTCAGGGGTTTCGCGTTCTTTGTTTAACTCTTCGAGTTCCATATTCTTTTTATATAAAAGTAGATAGTATACTATTTAGAAGAGAGATATATTTTAGATCATTATAAACTTCCTAAAAAAATGATTTTTGAATCAAATATGAATCGACTTTTCCTTTGAATGATCATAAAACATGAACGTTAATCAATATGAGTAGTGAACAGAAGCCAATTGTGAATGTCAATTTTGACTATTTAGCACCTACGCTTAGTGCGATATGCGCCGGAGTCATTCATCATATTTGTAATAAGAAAGAAGCGCTTACGTATGTTGATTTTCTTCTCATCGTAAGTCCGTCATTGCCTGTTTTGTTGGGTCTTGTGCTGAAAATGGTTGCGTTTATCGTAAACTTGATCGCAAATGGGACACAACATATGAATCTTGGCCTTTTCGGCACGATGATTCAAAAGGTGAATGGTTGGCTACGTTTGGATCGATCGAATACAAACAAAACAGATTCATTGGATGAAAATGGCCGTATTATTTTCTATAAATATACGGTAAATATCGATATTTCGAAGAAGATGACCGAGTGGCAAAAGATGAAATATCATATTGTTCAACATACAAATATGTCGATTGATATATATATATCTGGAATTATTCAACATTTTACAAACATTTTGTATGACCGGAATATGTATTTTGTGAATTTTTATCATGAATTTATCCTTGAAGGACACCTTGTAATTCTCTATTTTGAAAATATTTCAAATAGTGATAAATATAATATATATGTAGCATCTCCATCTAAAGATTATGTTTTTACATCAAAAATTTGTCGTATATTAAACCCTTCGACATATGTTGAAAATACTTCTCATTACCGCATTTCGCGTATTTACAATGAATATCGCGACGAACTCCTTCATACAGTCAAAATGTATAAAGAGAATTCGGTAAATAAGCGGAAAGTGTGTATGAACTTCTGTTTTGCGGGTCCTCCCGGAACATCGAAAACATACGCGGCTCGTGCGATTGCGAAAGAGTTATCTCGTGAAATCTTTGAAATTAACCTTTCCAAGATCGTATACGAAGAGGATTTCTTAGCACTCTTTACAGAAGAGCAGATTAAAAAGTATGTATTTCTTTTGGATGAAATCGATTTGATGTGCCCTTCCCGCGAGTTTGATGATAAACTCATCAAAAGCGCGGAAGAGTCGCGACTTACCACGTTTGGTGTCAGTAATGCTATGGTCGATTATGAAAGTGAGCATAGTAGTTTAACCGAAGAGGAAGGATTTGAAAATAAGAAATTATTACATCAAATTCATCTTCTTCAAGATGAAGTGCGAAAATTACACGAAAAGATGGACAAAACGTATGTTTTTCACGAGTGGCTCAAAACCTTTTTGGAAAAGTTTTATCGCATGACAAATGAATTGTTATATATAAGTCTTGTCAGATGTTATGGATCTATTCTCGTTGTAATTGGTATGACTACTTACCCATCAATAATTGAATATAAAAATATTTTTTTCAAAGACAATGACGGTTCAACAAAACTGAAACACGATTTATTAGAAGAGAGAATATTTGGTAATATTCCATCTTCAAAAGATAGTCCAACTTCATTTTCATCCAAATCTACGGATAAAACCCCTTTCACTTTGCGCACATTACTCAATTTCATTTCGGGTGGGAATACTCATGATGATTTGGTAATCATTGCGACAACAAATCGTCCTGAAAAGCTCGATCCTGCGTTGATTCGTCCGGGTCGTTTGCGACTCATTCAATTCAAGAATCTTCGCAAAGAAGATGCGGTTTGTATGCTTTTGGAAAATTATCCCCAAGAGCGCGAAGCGATTGAACGCGGTTTAGACGAAATTGGTTATACCGATTATATGTCGAATGGTGCGCTTTTGGAAGCGGTCATTTCATCTACACACACGCTCGAAAAGGCACTCATGACATTCCGTCGTGAACTTGCTACCGAATCGTGATTTTATTCTTATTTTTTGTGTAAAAATAGATAAAAAATAAAAATATTATAAAAATAGATAAAAATAAATATATTATATAAAAATAGTAAAAATGGGTTGTTATGATCTCTTTTGTTTTATTTGTGGAAATCGTTGTTATTCATATGATAAATCAAATGTAGAATATATAGAAGACTTATATAACCAAGAAAAAGATAAGAAAACCAAAAATAAATACGATGAAGCTATATTTAAAAAAATAGATGCTGATGATAAATATATTAAAAAAATGTATGATTTTGCCAAAGAGACAAAATGGTTAAACGATTGTACTTTTTTAACAAATACAGATAAAGTAATTCATCATTGTCGTGAAGTAAATTGTAATATTGTCTTCAAAGATAATAAGCAAAATGAATATTATCAAGATATACATCATGAGATTTATACAGAAATTGAGAATAAACCCAAAAATGGGATCTTTTTACACAATGATTGTTGGAAATTTGTAAAGAAAAATTATAAAATAGAGTTAAAATATAGTGATGTAGCAGTACGAATAGAGCCTCGAAAATATAATAAAATCAATCAAAAGATTAAGTATGATATAATTGAAAAATATTGGTCTCCGTTATTCAAATTTGAAGAAATCTTTATGGATGAAAATCAATATATGTGTATATCTCCGTTAAAAGATACGAAAAACGCGATGCGAATCAAGAAGATTATAAGTCAATTTAAGTTGAATCAAGATCTAAAACGAAAAGGTCCATCTGTATCAGCATCATTTTATCCCGAAAAGACCATAAAATATGGTATTAATGGATTATTATGGATAAAAAAAAATGGTAAATGGATGGAATTAAAAGATTCTAATGAAAAGCGGAAAATAATCATTGATAAAAGTAAACCAATCAATTATTTAAAAAAAATAGTATGTTATGGATTACAAACATCTATACCAATCGTTATTCTGAATATAAAAGAAATGAAAAATAACAAATTAGAAATAGAGTTACAAGGTACAATTGATGAAATAAATAAAGCATTAAAATTATAAATAATTATAAATGTATTTTTATAAATAATAATAAATGTATTTTTATAAATAATAATAAATGTATTTTTATAAATAATAATAAATGTATTATTATTTAATATATTATTTTATTCATAATTTTTATCAACTTTCTTACTCCTTCTTCTCCGCATCAAGGCTCTTTTGTAATTCTTTACCTAATCCTTCAAAAATACCCGCAAATTGCGAAAAGTCAGGCACTTCTCCTGCACCTTCATCCGAGGATGGTGGTTTCATCTCACCCATCATCTTCATTGGGTCGATACCCGTAAGTTTGGAGAGACCACCCATCATACCCGATGCTTCACTCATTAGATCTTCTTGGCTAATATTTGCCGTTTCAAGTGTGCTCTGAACCTCTCCCATCACGAATTTGATTAAATCACCCAGGCCATTCTCCGCATTCGGATTGGTAAGGCTGGCAAGAAGTTGGCTCGGATCACGCAGCATCGGGAAGTCATTCTCATTCATCTTGCTACTGATATTCTTCGCAATTTGACCAATCTTCGAATTCTCCAAATTCTTGACCAAATTGTCCCCAGCACTCTTCGTAAAGAAGCCAAAGGGATCATCACCATCATCATCTCCACCCTTCTTCTTCCCTTTCTTACTCTTCTTCCCCTTCTTCTCCTCCTCAGAAGGAGCGGCCGCGGCGGCCGGAGCATGATCATCCGGATTGTACTCATCCAAAATGGAGTCCACATTTTCAATCATCAGCTTCATTTTGCTATAATTGCGATTATCCTCGAAATTCTCATGAACATATTTGAGATACTCTTTGCGGAATTCATACATACCCTCCTTCTTACGGCATAGGAAGATAAAACCATTCACCAGCGTATCAAAGATGTGGTGCTGTGTGGCCTCATTCACCTCGGCGATCACACGTTTCAGTGTAGTCTTTCCGACGAGCGATGTGATCTTCACCTTCTCGATCTTACCTCCCTTCTTCTTAATCTTATCCTCTTGATATGTGAAGAAATCACAATTGTGATCCTTAATCGCCTCTAAACAGTAGAGGAAATTCTCCGTGTATACATAAAGGATTTGAAGAAGACCATTCTTCTCCACCTTCTCCAAATAGAGCTTCTTATCACGCGAAATGGCATTCTTCAACTCCTCATTATGATGAATTGCCGCATATACGGCATCGAGCATATCGACGTATTGGGTGTGGATGATTTGGCACACATCTTTGATGCTCATCGTGGAAGGGTCGACATATTGAGGAGCAGCCGCATCCACATCAGGGATCGGCGTTGATTCTAAAATGTGATCATTCGACATCTTTGAGGTTTGAGTTCCGTTTAATTTGAATATATCTTTAAATATATCGTTTCCTTTATATTAAAAAAATATAAAAATGGATTGGAATAAACGAATATAAAAGAGCTCTGAATATAAGAAATAGTAAGAAAAAAAAGAATGAAAGCGGGTATTTTTACAACTTATTTGGCCGGATATGTCTTTTCGGTTCCTATCTTTGCCGGATTATGCGCACATAGCGCGTCCAAATATGTGTATATGAATCATAAAGATGATCGCATGCGTATTGTGAATCAATTACAATCACCGCTTGGTATTACGATTTATTCGTTTGCTTGGCCGATTTCAATTCCTTATATGATTTGGAATTATAAAGAGTTTCATAAAGCGAAATAAATAAAAATAGGTATATAAGATAGAGTATCATATATATATCTTTATTCAAATGAACAATAGTGAATTGAATTTTTTGAAGAGTATCAAACCTACCACGACCCGAACTAAAAGTAAAAGTAAAAGTAAGAGTAAAAGTGGGAGCAAGAGTAAGAGTGGAAGCAAAAGAAAGGTAGTTCGTAAAAATGGGAACACAACCACAAATGCGAATATCAACAACAATGAGGATATGATGGCGGTGATTAACAATAGTGATAAAACGAATTTTAATGCGATTATTCGCGACTGTGTGAAGAATAAAGAGATTACTCAGATTCATAAATCTCATAAGCCTCCCGTTTTTGCCACGAAAGAGGAGTATGAGAATTCGTTTAAATCGATCGAGCTCTTTGCCAAAAAGTTCTCTCCATCGGATCTTAAAGTGATCGACACCATCGTATTCAACGAAAATAATGACGGCTTCTTTGCTGGTGCCATCGCCTATCACGCATTGCGCGAATTGGGTGCGTCGATTCAACATATTGTGAAGATCAAGCCGAGCGCCTCATATCGCCCCGAGCGCGATTTTGAGCGCGGGCTGAGTGTCCTCTTTGTGGATGTCGATTTTAGTGAACAAACCCTTGAATATTTATTAAAGTATTGTAAATATATGATTGTGATTGATGATCACATGCCGAAGATGAAGCATCCAAACTTTTACAGCAGTTATATTGAGTCAAAACGGGCAAATGAACATTCGGCGTGCGCATGTACGTGGAAATTCTTCTATCCTCGCGAAAAGGTTCCAACGGTGATTCAATATATAGACTCATCGGATACGAAACTCTTCTTGCCATGGGTCTCCTATGCGCCGATGTTTACGGAAGCACTGGGGTTCCGTTATACACATCGCCGGGATCCGAAGATGCGTGCTAAGATTGCGAGTGGAGAGGTTTTTGAGGATTTCTGGAAGATCATTGAGCAGTCAAATGTGAATGATCTGATCACGTTTGGCAATTACTATTTTGAGGTAACGGAGGATTTGAAGAATCAGATTGCGATCAATGCGCAAATCCGCGATTTCCAAGGATACAAAGTGGGTGTTCTCAACTTCCGCAGCCCGGCACTTGCCAAGAAAGTGGGGCGACAAATATGTACAAATCTTGCGGGAAAGATCGACTTTGCCGTATTGTGGGGATGGGAGTATACCATCAATGGATATGGAATCACGATGATCGATGATCATAAACAAACAAAAGTGGATTTACATGAATTGGGTGAGAAGTTGAAGTGGAAAGGAGGGCACTTCAAGGGAGGCGGAGGACATAAACATGTGTATAATCTGTACTGGTCGCGAAATGAGAAGACGGACATTTGGGATCTCTTCGAAAAACAGCTGGTGTAGATATGGCAATTTTTCGATTCTTCCTGATTTATTTTATTTACACGTAAATAAAAAGATTATTTACGTTATTATATAAAAAAATGATTTAATTTTTGTGATACAATATCATCTTATACAATTGATTATAAAAAACGTACAACATTTTATTCACGTACGATCAAAAAGAGATGACGACTCCCTGCTACTCTGCGATCGAGCCAGCAGAGTTGAGAACAATTGAATTTGTTGTAACAAAAGAGAACGTACATGCGATTCCGTCAGACGTAACTCATTTAACAATTACAGAACGTTTAAAAAAACGATTGCGTGTAGGAATGATACCAAATAGTATAACTCATTTAACATTTAAATATAAACAATATCTTTTGAATCTAATGGTTGGAGTGATACCGAACAGTGTAACTCATTTAACTTTTTATGGTCGTTTTTATCCATCATTAAGTGTTGGAGTGATACCGAATAGTGTAACTCATTTAAATTTTCCCAGATTTTTTAATCAACCATTGGATGTTGGAGTGATACCGAATAGTGTAACTCATTTATCCTTTGGATCTGATTTTAATCAACCATTAAGTGTTGGAGTGATACCGAATAGTGTAACTCATTTATACTTTGGAGGTTTTAATCAACCACTATGTGTTGGAGTAATACCAGAGAGTGTAACTCACTTATATTTTGGACAGGTTTTAGATCGTTCAGGTTATTTTTTTAGTAATGGTTTTAATCAACCATTGGATGTTGGAGTGATACCGAATAGTGTAACTCATTTATCCTTTGGATCTCAATTTAATCAACCATTTGATGTAGGAGTTATTCCAAATAGTGTAATTCACTTAACTTTTGAAAGGGGATTTAGATACCTTTCAAGTTGTATGAAGTATTCACGTAATGTTTATGAAATTATTGTAGAAGATTCATTCAATAGTTTTACAACGTACACCTATTTTCATACATGGTCTTTTCATGAAGAGTTGATGAAGCATGTCTTTCATCCGTCTCGTTTACAAAAGATCTGTGAAACCTATCAATTGGATCTTGATGAACTACTTGAAATCTATCACGATGGATAAAATAAAAATAAAAAGATTATTTATTTTAATGTTTATAAAAAAAGAAATAAAAGTATCAATCTTGGCTTCCCATTCATTAAGTATACTTAATTTTCGGTAAATATTTCGATGAGAATTAGAATATTGACGCGATGATATATAAATAACGTAAATCATCTTCAATGAAAAGTAAACAAAGAGTCAATGTCTAAAATAAGAGAAACTGATTACCATAATCTTACCATAAAAATATATAATTATATCTTTTTATTCATAAAAGTTAAAAAAAATGATAAGTTTCGGTAATCTTAAAAAGATTCTTACTCTATTCAGTAATAGATAACAATGGGACAAATCTTTAAATCTAACACAAGTAAACCTCTTCGTCTAAGGTGTCGGAGAGTAGATAGACAAGAAATCACCTACATATCATGGGATGATCTAATGGTGAATGTTGATAAGATTATATATCTTGATTGTTCAGATAATAACTTGACAACATTACCTGAATCGATTGGAAATCTTACTCAGCTACAAAGGTTTTACTGTTGTTCAACACAGTTGACAGCATTACCTGAATCGATTGGAAATCTTACTCAGCTACAAACGTTTTACTGTTCTTCAAATCGATTAACAGCATTACCTGAATCGATTTGGAATCTTACTCAACTCAAAGAGTTTTGCTGTTCTTCAAATCGGTTAACAGCATTACCTGAATCGATCAGCAACCTTACTCAACTCGAAGAGTTTAACTGTGAGTACAATCGGTTGACAACATTACCTGAATCGATCGGAAACCTTACTCAAATCCAAAAGTTTTGCTGTTCTTCAAATCACTTGACAGCATTACCTGAATCGATCGGGAACATTGCTCAGCTGCAACTGTTTGACTGTGGAGATAATCAGTTGACAGCTTTGCCGGAATCGATCGGGAACCTTACTCAACTCAAAGAGTTTTGCTGTTCTTCAAATCAGTTAAGGACTCTACCTATTCAGTTTATCGAATGTCAAAGATTAGAGTATCTTAACATTCAAGGCAACCCCATTGAGATGATCCCAGCTCCTCTACAAAGGATAATCAATCGAATGCGTCAACATCAAATGCGTGATGGGATCTATAGAGATAAGCAAAATGTCCACTCTTCGGCTATTCAAGCCTCTGTCAAGCAGTCGATCTATAACTTACTCAATGACACGAGTCTCCAAGAGTTCTCTAACAATCAGCTTCGGGAGTTGATTGTTAGGCTTCCGCCCGATTTGCTTTCCGATAAGACGAAGTCAGCTCTTTTTGAGTATATGGCCTCTTCTGAAGAACACAGTACTCTTGCTATCACTTTCTGTGATCTTCTTAAGAAGGTGATTGGACGGGTTGAGAAGTGTGAGAACAAAGGCGAAATCCGGAAAGATCTCTACCAGCGCCTCAATGAGGAGATGGCCGATGCCGAGTGTAAATGCTTTACTGGTCGTCTTTCGCGATTAGTTAACGTCCTTGTCGGATTCTTTGATGACATTCGCATTGAGATCTCCGGTGCGGAACAGATCTCCGTAGTGATCGCATTGGTAAAGACCCGCCATCAGATTGGAGACGAGGATGAAGTGACCCCAGAGGCGAAGGCTGAGATCCGAACTGAACTTGAGGCACGCGGTTATGAGCCCGGTGTCATTGAAGAGTGGCTTGCTGCTCTTGATTAAGAAAATACAACTTGCTTGACTGACCGGAGGTCAGCAGCGATCTGCTGCGACATGAGCAGAGAGTCGTTCGGATCCACAGAGTTGCAGCGCAAGTCGTCATAATTATTTTATAAAATTTTAATCTATCTTCTCATATTACCTTTTAACCCAGCCAACATGCGGTAAAGAGATAATATGAGAAGATGGCCATCATACATTGAGTATACTTAATCTTCGGTAAATCTTTCGATGAGAACGAGAGTATCGATGCGATCAAATACAAAAGAGACGTGTTATAGATAACGTAAATCATCTTCAATGAAAAGTAAACAAAGAGTAAACGCCCGAGGTACGAGAAATCACTCTCCGACTCTTCGCGCTCGATAAATTCTCCAAGTGTATGATTCATTCTTGTTTGGGTTTTATATTTTTATTCGCATATAAATGATGTCTATTTCAAAAATAGAAATCATTTTTTTCGAGTATAATCATATAACGTAAAGAGTTTTTGAGAGATCAATAAAATAAAAATACGATTCATACATAATTTATCCCATATAAAATATCACGATTTTGTTCACTTACGGATAGTAGTGTGCTTCTTCTTAGGTGTGGTAGTGGATCTCTATATACTTTTTACAAATCATTCTTATTTTTTATTTTATAAATGTTATTTGATCATATTTACATATTTACATATTTACATATCTCATCGATCTCTTCCGGAAAGAATGGTGGTTGGATCCGGTGATTCGTATCTTAAAGATCGAAAATCCATCGAATCGTTGAGTCCCACCAGGCCGAATGGTCGATGACGTTTCTGTAATAGGTCTGAATCTTCGGCGGAACCACCATCTGAGGATAGGTCTTCTGGTAGTACTTCTCCAGCTTCGTATCATAGATATCAATAACCTTGGCGTGATAGCGGCTCCTTAGCCACTCGACCATGGGAAGGTAGAGATCGAAGTTCTGAGCAATCGCCTCCGCGGGATCAACGTCAATCATCGCACAAACGCGAGTCAAGAAGGCATTTATGGCCTCTCGATTTATGGCATGGTGCT
>JACCEC011509188.1_pt1 | contig 21213 bp, 2 predicted proteins | sample 7450121 | NCBI WGS metagenome assembly JACCEC01 (sample SAMN15323455, study PRJNA562643) | freshwater metagenome | isolation source: river surface water | place: USA:Blue River Watershed | collected 2017-08-18 | reverse complement strand
TCTCAACCGCATCCACTTGGATGGAAATGCTCATAACGCGCATTGTATGGCGGTCGAAATGGGGCTTTTTCGCATGGGTGAATGCGCGCGCGAGCGCGCATGGACTCCTGAAGCGAAAAACCCTTTCTCGCCGGCGGCACCCGAACCGTTTCCAACCGTCCCTCCGCAGAGAGCTTCTGTGGGGGGGCAGCTGGAGGCAGCGCGGGGCGTCTTGCCGGTGAGTGACCGTGCTGCTGGCCCTGACTGGTGGCGTCCGCTGCCCCATGAAGGGGAGCTGGGAGCAGACTGTGCGCAGGACAAGCCGCTGTGGCAGCTTGGACGGGCAGCGCAAGTGGAGAGCATCTCTGGCCTTGCGGACAAACCCCTGGTTCACAAGAACGCAGGGCGACATTGGTTCCCATTGGGGAGGACCCTTGCCACTGGCACTAGAGCGAGCTGGTGGCGCTGGCTACCGTCAAGAGGGATGCAGACCGCAGGCGATGCAAGTGCGACAGCTCGTCCTCCGGGGCGAACGACGTGGAGCAAGAACCTGGAGGATTGTTGCGGGGAACGCCCTCGCTGGGAGATAATGGGTGGGCAGCTGCACGCATTACGCCCTTCCTGGCTAACATGCGGGAATGTATGTGCATCACCTCAGGGGCCGAGTCCTCGTCGCTCAAGCACTGAAGTTGGCACCGAGACCATTCGAAGTGCAAGTGCGCGGGCCCAACAACAAGCCATGGCTGGAAAAAGCCTTGCGCAGAAATGGGCAGCGGCAGCAGCGGAACAAGCCGCGAAGGCGGCAGAATTGGATATGCCCGGGATGCAGGAGGCCCGAGCCGGGATTGGAGAAGATGCATTGAAAAAATCGGCGGAAAACAAAGTGCGCGCCGAGGAGCGTGCGCGAAAAAAAGAAGCAGTCCTACTTCGGGAAGCTCAGGAGGCGCGCAAGATGCAGCTGGATCTGGAACGACTGGAATTGGATGACCAGTGGGGCCCTCAAGCACGGGCGTGGAGCACGGATGCGGCAATGCTAAACAAAATAATCGCATGCGCCAAATTTGCAGCGGCCATGAAAATCGACAGGTCAGCTGCCGCAGGAATCATTCATATGGTTACTACTGCACTGGTGGCTGGAAATGTGCAGAGAATCCAATCAGTTCAGAATATGGAAACTGCAGGCAAAAATGCCATGCTTATCCTGGAGTCGCATTCGGCCCAAATCCTGCCTGAAACCTTAGTTCAGACACTGATGTCCAAGTACACTGGCACCGTTCTGGGAGAGAGGAGAATCAGAAAACTCGGGATGGATGGCCGCTTTGCAGCTCCTGAGATGCCCATGATGGGGAGCCCCCCTAAGCCCATGCTCCAAAGCAGGTTCCCTATCACGTACTTAATCCATTTAAATCAATGGAACCCGCAGATGATTGTTGATATCTGCGAAGGTACAGGGCTCAAGATCGGAGAGAATACCTACGACGCGCACATGATGCCTGCACAAGAACATGCATTCACACCCGTGAGGTTGACGCGTGAGTCACGAAGAATCATGCATGGTTTCATACTACAATCCATGGCAATGAGGCTCACTCCGATGCAGGTGGAGGCACTTCTGCTACATGTGATCAAAGAGAGCATGGGCGCGGAAGGCCGGTATATCCTGGATATTTTCATTGACAGGGAGGGGACGGCGATCATAAACAAAGACACAGGAGCAGTGGTGAAGGTGCTCCCAGTGAAGAATCCCCTCGCGATGAGACCCGTCAAGGATAATCGGTATGCGATCGCGATACCCGCAGCACTCGCGGCGCCCCAGGGAACAACGGGAGCACCAGCCATATGGTTAATGACAGCGAGTGGTGTGACCTTGGGAAATTCGGGCGACCAAACTCGGGCATATATCATTAACATGGGCATGGGCCCGGTGGAATTCACGTTTCAATGGGGACATGCGCGTGAAGGACCCTTCGGGCTGCAGGACACATCTGCCTGGGTAGAGCGCAAGTCGCAGGAGGCGGTCAATGCCTCGCAAGAATGGTTAACTAATATGATAACGCAAGCGAAAACCAACGAGTCGCTTCCTGATCCAGAAGCTCTCACGAAGTTTCTCGATCCCATGGGGCAGATTTTTTACGCGCGATCGATTCGGTTTGCACATCCAGAGATCCAGCGTGAAGTGCGCGAAGTTGTGAAGCAATGGCAGTCCATGCAAGCAGAATTGAGCGGCAAAGCGAAGAATGGCAACAACGCCCGAGAGGCGTGGAAAAAGCTCGGAGAAATGTTCGAAAGCACCCTGGTTGCGGTGCGGTCAGTTAACCAGAATATGCTTGATATCCATTTTAGTGTACACGAGAATACAACGTGGAGGGCGCTCTTCAAAATTGCAAAGGGGCTGCACAATCCAGAGCTTCGTGTTTTGACGCAGGCTGCGCACTCCCTAGTAATGGAATTGCATATTCCCCTGGCAGCATACTCACTGGTTCTCGAAAGTGAGCACGGACAACCAGGGTGGGTTCAAGGACTTAGTGGATCAGCAGGCGGCCCATTTATGATTGGCAAAATATGGGAAACGGAAATTGAAAATGCCCGGAAAATGTATCAGAGCAAGGAAGCGAGCCCTAACCACCTTCTAATCAAGCTTGAACGTGAACATGGAATGGCAATGCTGAAGGCCACCATCAAACAAGAAGCACGGGTTGACGTGGAGCCCGATGCTAAACAAGCCTTTAAACAATATCTTCTGGAGGCAATCTTGTGTGAGGGTGGAGCAATCTTCGTGCCTAAATACACGGTGGGTAACATGGTGAATAAACTCACGGGTCGGGTGTCCGAGTGCCAGGGAGAGCCTCAGGGGAAGTTTGACATCCGACATCCCGAGTTCCCGGGTCTGCAATTACTCCCGAGCGACAGAGTGGACATCATACTGATGCCTATTTTACTGGAAATGGTCAGATCTGAACTCCTTGCCCCAGCGGCAACATCGGAGCGCGACCAAGCAGAGCTGGTTGCATACCTCTCACGCCCATTTGCCAAAAAACTGGATGTAGAAGCTCAGGCGGGTAAATTTACTTGGGCTGACATTGAATACGGCACCGATATCACGCCGATGGTGACGGAAGCTCTTCAAGTAAGTTTTGTGCACGAGCTCCTCATCGAAGCTAGGAAAGGCGTGTGGGTACATCGCGACATGGTTGTCATACAGCATGCAAAAGATACAGACCCCACTGCGCTGCCCCAACAACTCGAGCAGTCGGAAAGAGGGCTGACGAGGGTCATGAGTGCACACCCCTTCCAAGGAGGCATGGTGGCTGCCCGAATCATCGCAGCTCTCATTGCAGCCCAGCAAGTTACTGTAGTTGGGGTGTCAGGAGCAGGCCTCCTAATTTCTCTCCCTGAAATGCAGGATATCATTGAAATTCTTCGAGCGGATGATGATGCCGTAGCGCAAATTGGTAAAGAGATCAAATACGATAGCATCGAGCCCCCCACAGAACTCGTCCAAATGGTGGGACGCAATATCCTGCACTCAATGCACACGCAATGGTGGAACTATATGTGGCTGTTAGCAACCCCGGACACCACCAAAGGGAGACTCACGCTCGATGATTGCCCAATTAAATCCCAGACCAGCACCCTGGAGACATTTCTGCCATTAGCGCCTGACATACTACCAGGAAGCATTTGGAATTGCAACGGGCCAGTCCTCAACAAGGCGATAAGGTGGTTGGCAGAGTGCAAATTCATCACAATCATTGAGGTACGTGCCTCACCACACGGAAGACGGGGCATGGTGATTCTTAGTACAAGCTTACTCAGTAACATGACAGATGATGACATTGAGGACAACCTCGGCGAAGTGGACGCCTTAGAAGTTGATGAGGAGAATCGTGGAGTGCGTCTGGGAGACAACAGCAAAATGAAAAACATGCTGACAAAAATCACGCTCAAAATTCTCGCCGAGGAGATAGACATAGCTCTGAAGGAACCAACCGTCGTCCAAGGGGTACAATTAGCTAGTAACGGCACCGTCACAGCATTGGAGGGCAATGCGGACATTGAGACGCGCCTCAACCTGGCCAACAAACTCGGATACCAACCAACGCTTGAACTGCTTCTGAACTGCCTGGTGGCCAGATTGAAGTCGGCCAAATTCAAGAAGACACACAAGGTATGGAACTGTGTGGGAGGTATTCTCATCATGCCTGCTGCACTGATCCCAGATGTTTCAGAAGATCTTGCCAGCAGGTTTGCCCTGTGGAACCCGAGCACCACACAATTGGAAGCAATTACCGAGGCACCGGCAGAGGCCATGGAAGAAGACAATCCAGCAAAAGAAGACGCGTTCTCCGCTCAGATACGGAAAGAGGTGGCAAAATTGGGAGAAGAATCCAGCCACCTTTTGCTTCCTATCCGGGTCGACTCCAGCTCGAGTTTTGGAAGGTTCCAAGCGCCAAACATATACACGGACAATGACGAAGAATGGGCAGTGGGGCTAGACTACACTCAACCGTATGGCGCTCTATGGCTTCAGATCACGCTCGATCGCGAAATGATGGTGACGGTAATTGGCATCTTACCCAGGCAATCGGAGAGTACCAAAATCTTCACCAGCATGACGGTGCGGACCATGGACAACAATATGGCCTGCAACCAGATCCAGATCCAGGAGGGCCGCCAGATGCATGTTGCCCTGCTTCCACAACCTCTCATCGGCCAAACGATACGCGTTGAGTTCAACAAACTGGGAATCACTGGAACGGGGGATCCACCAGGACTCCGACGCCTGGCTCTCTTTGGCAGACAGCCAGCCGCAGAAGTCACAAGTCAGGAGCCACGTCCTGGGCAGGAACCATTGACTGTGAATGCCTGGAGTCAGATGCCAGGCGCCGACAAGCGGGGCGCGGGAATGATATCTTGGGCAGAGGGAGACGGGTGCGGAAGCAGCGGGAGCATAACGCCTCAGATCACTTCCCTCACGATCATTGCAGCCAAAGCCACCAGTTGCGTATCCACAGGATATCAAGCCCAGAATGTGTTGAACAATGATGCCTCCGAATGGGCGGTGCAAGTGAATAATGACAAGGGATTGCACAAAATCACTCTTCAGCTTGACCAACGAGCAATTGTTGCAGGGATCGCCATCCATCAGGGCACGCGCGGGCGCACCTTCACCAGGATGCATGTATGTGCGTCGGGCGATCACTCCACTGCCAACGAGGTAAAACTGCCCCCGGGAACATCAAGTCTCAGAACTTGGCTCGCGGAACCAATTACCTGCGACTCGATTGACCTGTGTTTCAGCCAAGAGCACGTGCACGGTACCAGGGGCGCCGCAGGACTTCGACATGTGGAACTGGGAGGATACCTTCTTGAACCTGAAGACGGGGACAAGGGCAGAGCTGCCAAACGTCGGTAATGATGAGTACCCCACAGAATAGAAGTGCGCCCACCAGCAATGAAGGGTGCACTCACAAAATGCAAAGCTCTCGTCAAGAGCTTCAGCCCACACCTACACATCGGGATGACGAGCACGTAGCCAAGCAAACTGGAGCGAGCTTCGAAGGATGTGCAGGAGCTGGGAAAAAGGGCCCGCCAAGCCCTCGAGGAGGAACCAAAAAGCTAATTCAAGCCTACAATACCAATATGAACGTGCAACAGGCAGCCGGCAGTGCAGCCAAGAATGTCAGGATGGCCACGATCATGCCGACCTCTGAATCTACCGACAATGGTCCACACCAGGAGGGGACTGGTGAGGAACAAAAGCGAGCACCAACCAGAACTTCCCACAGATGTCGGATGCCGCCCCAAAGATTTGCGAACAATGAGTCAGTCAGTGCATGCGAATGGAAGAGGAGGATGGACCTAGTATGCACAAATGACTGTAATTGCAACAACAGCATTCCACGCAGAGAAGAAGAACGCGTTTCGCAAGTGCGAGGAATGGACATTACCGAGAACAGCTGGGGAGTGGTGGCCAACCGGGACGTCCGGAAGGGTGACATTCTCACAGTCTTCGGTAATACTACATACCTCCGAGAAACTAGTCGCGAAGGCACAGAGTTTCGGCAGCTCCACGAGAGAATGCAGAAGGAGGGCAGGCCGTTCCAATATACCTTTCTTGGCCATCTCGCAGAGTCCAGCAACGGCAAAGTGTGGGCTATCCCGGAGCCCGACAAGAAAGTTGCTCGCAGCCTTGCGAATGTCTCCCAACACCTGCGCCGAGCTCTTAGCCCAGGAGGAGACAATGGGATTGGCCACCTAGTTAATCACACGTGCTGTTTAGTACACTGCAACGCGGAGCTTCGACTTACAAGGGCCGTAGCAGGAGACCCCAGAACCGAGTCCCGAGACGAAGAGGAAGGGACGATCGTGCTCGTGGTGCAGGCGAGCAGAGACATCAAACAGCATGAACCTGTACTTGTTCACTACAATCCAAGAGAAGGGATTGAGGCCTGGAAGGATGTGTTCAAATGTAGATGTTGTCTATGCCGAAGTGTGTGCCAATCATCGCCACAAAGCCCGCATGAGGAAATGTCCTTTCATGCAACTATCAACACCGTACAATACATCGGAGTGTTGGACGCCAACAAAGTGAAGACTGGAGACTTTGTCAAAACTCATGATGGAAAATTTTGGGGGAATATCGTGGAACTCGAGAACGAAGAGGTGGCGGTGAAAGGATTTTGCACTGATGCGCGTAAGCTACTCACCAAACGTCTAAACCGAGCACAGGTGAGCGCACAGGACCGTACGATGCGTTGGAAGAGCGCATCAGCGATTATCCGCGACACTGCCCTGGCCAGAATCTGGGGACACCGACACAACTCAGTAGCCGCAGGTGGGTGGCTAGAGGACGGCACAGTGGACACAGTGATGCGGTGGTCTCTATACGGGAACACTAGGGTGGGAGGACTGGCCCCTAACCTCACGAGAAGCGGGTACATCCCGTGTTCGACTCTCTCAGATCTACGGCGTTACCTGGACGAATGGATGCAAGAGACAGACATGTCGGGAAGCCCGCTGCTCCAAACGGCCCTAGAAGGACTCACAGGGTTACACGGAAGCCACTGGAGAGAAGTCAAAGGTGATCCGCCGATGCACGGGGTCGAGCTCAAGATACCTCCGCTGCAACAAGCACTCGCAGGAGAGTCGACGCTTCGGGTGGAGGACTGGCGTGAAATGAATGTGAGTGGCCTGCAGCTCCATCACTATGTGAAGACAGGCAATAAGATCATGATGCCTAAGCGTTATCGAAGCCATAAACTGGTAAAGTGGATGAAAGAGAATGGGTGTCGCATGGACCTTCAGTCCATGGATCAACTCTTTGCCGCTGTTCACTCGGGTAATCACTACTTTACAATCCAGTGGTGCAAAACCACTGTCGGTTTTACGGTACGAGACTCGCTCTCACATCATGTCAAGCCGGAGCACAAAGAGGCAATGGTGCTCCTCTGGGCAATTCTACTGGCGTCGGCGAGAGATGACGATAACCTGTGGCTCAAAGAGCCGGTGTTAACGCTGAGTGAGGATCAGGTGCTCGGGGAGTTTCAAGACCTCGTCCTCAGGCGCCCGGGGTGCAAGGGATGGCACTTACCACTCACTGAGGACGAACGAGAGAATCTCCGACGAATGGGCATCCAGGTGCAGAATAGTAGCGAGAGAGCTACATCAGGCTGGACGTGGAAAAGAGATGCTCGCTTCCCACAGCAGAGCAACGGAAATGACTGTGGTATGGCGGCCATTGTCGCTGTGATTCATCTGGCGCGAGGATGGCAACTACCGAGCATGGATGAAACCACCATCAACCGATACCGAAGCTGGCTCTCAAAGGTCATTACAGATGACAGTGAAGACATTTTTGAGGTACCTTGTCAGCGCTGCGGCACGACGCAACTCCAGACTCAAACAAGTACCATGAAGTGTGCGAATAAGTCCGACTGCGACTTCGCTCGTGCAAACTTGCACGACTCGGTGACCTGTGTAGACCTGCCAGGCCCACCAAGAGGAGCATCGGGTGGCAAACGGTCGACAACTGACGCACAGCTTAGGCCCAACGGTGAACGGCAACACCCCCGCAGCGCGGGCACCGGCGCAGACCAGTGTCTACTGAAGCAGGAAGTTGACAGAGATGTAATGGCGGCTGAACCCCTCCCATCCGAAGTACAAGAACAGGTGGCAGGCTATACGACAGAGGCCCAGTGTAACGTTGAGGCAAGAGGACAGAGAGCTGTGCCGGTGACTGAAGGAAAAAAGCCTATCACAACGTGCACCGAGCGATTGGTCATCAGCACCCTTTCCCCGAGGACAGAGCACGTCAATGAGAGGCAAAATACCTCGGGGGAACAGAGGCTGAAGAGACATACCGATCAGCGAGGACGAAAGCTGCAGCGAGTGCAGACCCAAACAAGACAGAGGAAGCTGACGGAAGGATTTGTGACCACAACCTCCCAGCACCAGCGTGGACTTGCTTGGGTACCTCCAGCGAGAACCCCCCTTAACACGCTTCAGTCCAAGAAGACAGAAATGCGGGGAGCCACTGGTTGTCACATGTGGGTGAAGTCCTCCCTTCGGGAAATACAACGCATAGCTGATCAGACTACTTCGAGCAGGGGTGTACCTGACATTTGTGCAGGCTGCTCGCGGCAGATCCTGGAAAGCAGCACAGCGGTCAAATGCATCAGGTGCAGAACAATGAAATATTGCAATGCAGCATGTAGTGCCTTACACTGGGTTCGCGACCATAAGCTTGAGTGCACACCATGCAATGACTGGTGCCCTGCGTGCGGAGAAGACGCTGCAGCGGGATCGACAACGACGAGCACATGTGCGAGATGCCAAAAGGTGACCTATTGTTCCCCGAAATGTCTCCACAGCGACTTCAATAACCATCTGTACAGATGTCCACTGGTGGCACCTGATCAGCCTGATTCGTGTGAGCCAAGGCCGATGAGTGCGGTAGACGGAAGCAGAGTGCAGATCCCGGCTTTAACGCAACCAGGGGACATAGGCCCAGAACGCCGCATTTTGGTAGATAATGAGGATGAGATACGCAAGGTGCGAGATGCAAGATGGCGACTCGGCCGGGGCGGCCTGCAAGTGCAGGAGGAAGAGGACATAGATGCATCCAAGTGTGAAGCAGCTCGAGACCAAGTGATCGAGTGGTGTGTGAACCACAACCCTAGGTCCGAAATGGAAGCTTGGCGGGCAGCGACAAGGAGTGCAAAAATCATCACAGAGCTACTGAAAGAGGTAACGGGCGACAGAGACTTCACGTGCACCAGTGAGATGTGGCAGGCGGCTATCCGGGTCCGAGACGAACTGTTGATCCCGGCTGCTCAGAAACTTGGTGAGGAACGAGGTAAGCGAATTTGGAAAATATGTCTTGAAAAGGAACTGGAAGTTAGATTGTGCTTCCAAGGAATCCAAGCCTCAAATGGGCACCATGCAAAGACATTACTGAGGGAGACAGGAATAGACGCCACGGAGGAGGAATGGGAGAAGGCCACGTGCATCATCAGGCGGCGACGAGGAGCGAGACCGCCGCGAGTAACGGTGACGATGAAAGTCCGGCCAAATGCCTGCCTTCAGAAACTGGTGTTAGGCCTCCAAATGGTAGGCCAACACAAACCCGAGGTTTGGGTGTGTCGTCCAGAAGAGCATCCCGGGCGCGTGACCACTTTGATACAGGAGCCAGAGACCGGTGGTCACTGTTTACGGTCCTGGACTAAGATCTACGACATGCTTGGCGTCCCAGAACACCTGCAGCGGGAACTAGTGGTGTTTTCAATCATGGTGAAGCAGCCGTCCTTCTTACCAATGGATATCCTCATCGGCACGCTGGAAAACCCGTGCTCACTTGCGGAGGTATGGAAAGCAAAAGGTGATGGGAGCGGGCCTATCCAAATTGCGGGAAATCAGACATTGGTAACACCTGGAAATGTATACGCCACCAATGAAGGTTGCTCCATCGCGGGGAAGGAGAGTTACAACAGCAGAATGCGAACGGGTAACCATAGATGTCTGCACCGAGGAGCACAGTCCTGCAATCCCATGATGAACATACAGGTTGGGCTGCCTGAGTTTACTGAGGCCATGAAATGGTGTGACGAGCACTCCGAGATCTCTGAGGAATGCTCCACGAGAGTGCGGCATCTAGTGCCCATGGTCCCAGAATGGTGGTTGCGGTGTCAGGTCCGAATGCGCTGGGAAACGCGCGAACAAGGCAGTGAGCGGGAAAGAGACAGCTTGGTGTGCATCAGACTTGCCCAGGTGGGTACAAACAGCCCGGTAGCCAACCGCGAAATAACGGCCAAAGGAGTGGAAGACGAGCTCCTCATACTCGTCAACCACATTCGGGAACAATGCTTCCAACATGCCGAGAACTTCGCACCTGGCGACGTCAGATATCAAGGATTTGAAAATCGAGAGGGATTGGGAAGGGGGATGGTGACAATTCACCGCCGCAAGGTAACCAGCTTCGAGGTCGATGTAGCGATAGGCTGTCTCCTCGGCTTCTTCCTAGGCAATGAGCTTCAAGCAGGGAGTGGACGGGCATACAAGTGGTGCCCCTTTTGGGGAAAGCTGGGCACCACGTCGGCAAGAATCACTTCAATTACCAGGGCAAGTGACTACTATAACCGAGCTCGAGTGGCAGTGCGATTCGGCCGCCAGACTCGGGGACGCGCGGGATGGATCATCAACAATCCCAAGGCTATAATAGTCAGGCGCATGCTCCAATTACTACAACAACGGGCCGGATCAGGACCTCTACTTGCGTCACTGAAAATGCCTGTGTGGGAGCCGCTTCCAAGATTGTTCCGAGTGGGACAGCAACGTGCTGTAGAAGCGGAAGCCCAGAAACCCCCAGCACTCCCCACCAGCGAACAAGTGCGCACAGCACCAGAGGAACACGCAAGCACTGTACCAGTTTGGTGGAATAGTTCGCATCTACCGCAGACACGGCTTCACGACAACGAGATCAGCAGACTTCTCCGATGGAACCAGAACGACTTGGGCAGCAGTGGTCGCGGTGTCAGGAAACTGTTACTCACTCGGAAGCAAGAATACCTACTGCTCGGCGGCGACAGAGCGGGTTGCAATGCAGTCTTGGCAGAGCACGCCAACGCGACGCCCCACAGCCCCACTAGACGATACTGGGGAGTCTGGGCGGAGGCAGCCAAGCGAGTGAGTGAATACTGGCAAGCAGAAAAGCATGCGCAGGTACAGGAGTTCCTCCAGGAGCTGCGCGAGCACGGACACATCGGGCTCGCTAACAGAGGGGAAGACAATCATTCCTCGCATCAGCTTGCTTGGTGGCTCCAATGGCTCGAATGGGAGGCCCTGTGGACCACCAAACCTAACCAAAGTGATGTCATCACGTGGAACATTGGACCGCAGAGGGTCGATTTGTCCTTTCCACAAATTGAAAAAACACTCTCCAAAGGAGCGGCGGTGGTCATGCTTCAAGAGGTGTCCTTTCACCCAGGAGAACGGAGGAGAGTTAAGAATACTTTTAAAAAATTAGGACCGGAGTACTGGTGCGTCATGGAAGCCTCTCAACGCGTACGAGCAGGACAAGAGGAGCTCAAAGCAGGGGTATCAAAGGCCAATTACAAAGCCCCATGGGTGTACGCGGTAGTAACCTTTCTGCACAAAGATGTGTTCAAACGGCCCATCCGCGTGGACTGGGCCGGACAGTACACGCGGAAAACTATGAAACACATGCTTCTTGGTCGAATGTCATGCTTATGGGCCCCCAGGCACTCGGAATCTCCAATGCTGGTAGTCAACATCCACCAGGCAGGGTCGGCGACCGTGGATTTACAACAACATGTGTGGGTGGCGCTGCAAGCCGTGCGGGCTAAGTATCCGGAAGTACAAGGCATTATTGGTGGTGACTTCAATGCGAACGCATCTGGAGATCGCGAAGGGTACTCCAGAGGAAACGAGGATCACATGAAGAAAGTTGACGACCAATTCCAAGCATGCGTGGCCGAGATGAAAGGCACGATAATTTCCCCGCGGACACCGTCCTGGATCGATGTCTACACGGGCAAAGGAGCGAGACTTGACCACCTTGTGGGCCTTGGAGTGGAGTTTACTTGCGCCTCGGGAAGGGCAGACTGGGTGGGATCCCCGTTCCAAGATCATGCCCGGGTGTCATTCGCAGTCAAGGTGGGTACCTTAAAACCAATGGCCAACAAGGCAAAGGACCGCGAGTGGCACCAAAAACTCACGATGAAACAGTGGCAAGGGATTAGCCATCAAATCGACGATCCATTACGAGTGTTAGCCCAACAAAGCTTAGACCGACTCCAACAAGGAAAAGGAGATGCTGACCTCGAACGGCGACAGATGCTGGCAACTCGCATTGCGGCGGCCAAACAAGCCATGCCGAGTGAACAAAGGGAGCGCCAAGCAAGAATGCCATTCAGGAACAAGCAACAACAGGCCCTGCTACGGACTCGCAGTAGGATGGAAGCAGCACTACGGGACGCGAATGCGAAACGTGGCCTGTCTTTGGTGCAACTAGCGTGTATGCATGACCTCGGAATCACCGGTTCGCTCAGCTTATCAGAGCAGGACAAAGAGTTGCTGATTGAGACGCCGCAGTGGAAAGCACTGCTCAGGGCTGAGATCCAAAACAGCAAGAATAGGCTGGACCATATGGCTCGGAAACAAACACGTCAATGTGAGCACCAAGCCAAACAGAAAGAGGCGCGAGAATACCTGCGTGACAAAAAAGGACCCAGCAAATTCTGCGGCAACACGCTCCTGCTGCAGGCACCGAAAGAGTTGGTGCAAAGCATGCCTGTGGGAATCCTAAGGATTACCCAAGGCCCGAAAACGACCACCAACGAGCTCATCGAGACAATCCGACAGGCAATACCGTCCGTTGAGATACAAAGCGCCGAGGGTGAAGTGGCAATCCTCACTCTTACTCTTCCGGAAGAGCGAGCCGATGAGGGGGCAGCCCTACTGCTAACAGCCCAGCAGCAGTGGCGATGGCGAACTGCATTCCAGAATCCAAGACGCTTCATGGACATCATCAGGAATCTCTGCACTCACAGAGGACAAGGTAATCCAACAGACCTAACATTACGCCATATAGCACAAGACGCGGCAAACATTGTCTGGGAGGGACAACCAGGTCACAAGCATGCCATGACCATTGGCAATACTGGAAGCCAGCATCGAGAAGAACGCAGCTGGTGGGCACAAGGGCCCACGTGTCTTGAGCAGCTCCAAGAGTGGAAGCAATGGATACAACACTGCCAGTCAAAAGGTTATACCCACGCACCCTCTTGCATCACAATCACGAATGGCGTCCTCAGTCTCAAGTCTGGAGGTGGACAGCGCATGTTCACAATGGATATGGACACAGGTAACTTCTTGGAACCAAGGTCCGACGAAATTGTTCCAACGCAGCCTAGAGCACGGGACGACATGATATACCATGAAGGTGCGTCGCAGGTGAATAAGGTCCAAGAAACCTGGCCCTTTACAAAAGGCAACATTTGGCATGACCCCTCGGGAACTGTAATGTATGTACAAGTACAACGAATCCTTGATTGGGAAACACTCGCACTTCTTACTCAAGTCTCGAAGGAACAACAACGAGGATCATCACCAAACGAGGTGACCTTCAAAATCATCATGAGTCAAGGACCATGGGGTGATGAAGAAGTGACGATGGCGTGGGAACGGTACTTGCAAACGGAAGGCCTAAGCCAACATGTGTGTTGCCAGCACTGTGACAGCCAGGAAAAGCCATTTGTGGTGGTCACTCCGGGCAAGATGGACCAACGACGACAACTGGTCGGCTTTTGCACATTATGCTGGAAGTTCACGAGCAAGCACCATAGTAAAGATACAACCATGGACATGTCCTTCTTCAAGCAATTCAATCCCCTCACGGGCAGGTTTCACCGAGCGCTGCCTTATGCGGAAAACGAACATCCAAGAAGGATCCGAGGACCGGTCACAGACCACGAGTTAGATCAATTCCGCAAAGAACGCCTTAAACTTCGAAAGGCAGGAGGACCGGACAAGAGCACCAACGAGCTTTTTCGATCGCTCACTGGGGAAGAGATGGCAGTTGTCCGCGAATGGGCAGACCGAGCTTTGCGGGATGCACAGAGTGCGGCGTCCACCTTAACCGACGAAGTCCTGAACTGCTCCATACGGCTCCTCCATAAAGGGGGAGAAACCAGTGACAAACCGAGTGACTGGCGACCCATTGGGCTTCTTAATGTTGGCATCCAACTACTGCACCATGTCATTAATTCTCGTTTGACCATCATTACAGAAGCAGGGAACATTATTGTGCCAGGCCAGGATGGAGGAAGAGCAAGGCGAGGCGTCGATCTCAATCAGCTGAAACTTGATTGGATCACTAATGAAGCACAACGTCTCAGACAGAGAATCATTCGGATTGACATTGACTTCAAAAATGCATTCAATTCGATGTCTCAAGACGCCTTGTGGGCGGTAATGAGAGCATACAACATCCCGGATGTTGACTTGCTGGAGGCTATCTACAGCCGAACAACAGCAAGTATGGACCCTGAGGACGCTCGCTGCGCAACCATCACTTTCCTTACGGGAGTGATTCAAGGTGGAGCATCCTCGCCAAGAATTTTCACGATTTTCATTAATGCACTGTTAGAACATCTAACATGTACGGGTCAGGCCTTGGGGATCAGCCATGGCATTGAAGAGACTGAGCAGTTCAATAATGTTGCCTTCATGGACGACGTCACTGTTGTGACACAAGATGATGCAGGTGCACAAACCCTGTTAGATGCCACGCAAGAGTTCGAGACATGGAGCAATATGCGACTTAACTTGACCAAGACGGTTGTAGTTGTCACCGACGGGGGAAGTGGGGAAAGGGATCCTCCTCAACTCACGTACCACCAACGACCGGTCAAAGTTGTCAAAGCCACGGACAGTTGCCGACATTTGGGTTTTTGGGCGACGCCCGATGGCAACATGGCAGCCACCAAACAAAGGGTGCTGGTGAGAACGAAAGAAGTATTGGGACTTCTCACACATCATCCCCTAGAAACCAAGGTAGCAAGGGAACTCTTTCAAAGCATGGCGATCAGTGTGTTCCGCTTTTCAGCGGCCCAGGTACGTTGGAGCCAAGCGGAACTGGATCAGCTACAATCGGTGTGGACCCAAGCTTACAAGCGCGCGGAATACCTGTCCAATGGCACAGCAAATGACGTGTTCGTTTTCCCGAAACAGTGGGGCGGTGGGGAACTGTCCACCCCTGTCAACATCATCGCACAGGAACTCTGCAACAACATCAGAAGGTGTCTGGTACATGATGATGTAGCAAAATCTATCACCATCCAGGAACTTCAGCGAGCCAAGGATGAGTGGATGTGTAACACACTCGACGAACTCTACGATGAGATGGAGCTCTGGCGATGGAATGAAGTACAGCATAATCGGTGGACTCGAGCACTAAAAGCCTGTAACCAGGTGAAAGTCCGACCGTTATGGCACGTGGATGAGCAGGAAAATGATGACAAGAAGTTAAGCTGGGCAACTGCAACGAGGTTGTTGCGGAAGTTGAAAGCGAGGATCCTTCAAGTGGGAGGCAAACGAGATCATCCCAAGGAACAAGAGTGGCAGCTCGAAGATGCTGCGCAATGGGAACTCGTGTTCCGAGGGGAAGAAGTATTCTGGAAGACGGCTAAGGCTCTACGAAAAGCAGGACATGAGTCAATACTCAGCCTAATCCAAGAACCAAGTTCTACGAACAGGTCAGTACCGCTCCTGACCCGAGACGAGGAGTTAGGAAGAAGAGGCACGGTCCACTTACAAATGCTCGTGCCAAAGGGCATTGCAGGTGTGACAGAAGACGATAGGGCAACTCTTCAGGCGTGGCTAGAACTGGTGGACTGGACAGGGTTAGGCGTAGCACCCAAATACCCAACACCCAGAGGACTGAAACTCAATATGGATTCGACGAGTACAATGCATCAATGGCTCACTCTGCAAGAACGCCAGTGTGGGGTCCATCATCACGACGCTGCTCAAATGTTCACAAACTTTCGCACAGAACTGGAAACGTTAGCGAAAGCCATTGCGACCCAATCTGATGTAGGCGATAGGGTGGAAGTGATAAGCGGGGGAGCGGTGTTAGGCACGGCGCTCATTAAGTGGCTCAAAGATGGGGAAGCGGACATCAAAGTAGCACGAGAGGTTACACAAGCTGTGTGGCCCAGGGTGTGTGAGGGGAGGTCTCCAGTCCACTCTGCATGGACAACTTCCTGTGAAAGCAAACTTGAACTTGCAGCTAAAATCGAAAGCTGGATGCGTGTCAACAACACACGATGCGAACGACACTTGATTAAGCTGGGATACTTTTGCCCTGGATGTCAACATGGCTTGTGTACTGTCTGTAATGACATAGAGAGTCGAAAACAATGTCCGGTGTGTCAAACACTCTTTCCACTAATGCCCAGCGAAGACCAACATACACGGCAGCGCCAACTCCCTGGAGCAAGATGTCTCAACCTTCACAACCTGGGAGAACAATGGATCGAAGAGGTAACGGGAGTAGACTTCGTACCCACGAGTATGGAAGACTGCCCTGAAGGGGAACACCTTAGATTCAAGGCCCACGTCCGAGGGTGGAAAACAGAGGCCCGGGAGAGGAGGTGCCAGCGACTGTTAGGAATGACAGCCGAACATCAATTACGGAAAGCACTTTTGGAAGTGCAGTGGAAAGACATTATGCTTGTCCCGCAGGCATGGTACCCTGCGCATACGCCAAAGTACGAAACGAAGGGATGGTGGTATGCACCGGCAGAAGAGGTTCTAGGTCGAACTTGCAACACCTGCAAGACCTTTTGTGAAATTACAGACCGCACAGGTACTAAACGACGACGAACAAGTTTAATGCACTGCACCAAATGTAATCATCCAGGAGGTAGGGCTGGCACCCACAGCACTTGTAGGAATAATATGGCTGCTGCTTCCAGGACAAGGACCACACTGACACCAGATGCCAGCGCATTGGATGGCAGAGTTCTCCGACGCTCAAAGCGAGCAAAGGGGAGCAAAAGTGTGAACTATCATGTAGAATCGGAAAGCGAATGCCAAAGTGATGAGGACGATGACGGACGGGACAAGCAGCTCCTCTACGGGATCAAGATGCGTGCAGCGGATCCTCGATATCTCACCACTGATGACGATATCAACAGGGGTGACATCATCCTCACCATGGCACAGGTGAAGGAACTCATAACTGTGAAACTACGCTCAGAGGAGAAAGTAGCCACAATCTGGCTGACCACAGCAGAGATGGGATTCTCTCTGATGGACGAGCCAAACACGGTTGTATGCACCAAGGATGTGAGGGAAGGGAAAGTCTGTGACCGATATCTCGCTCCAGCGATATCAGAATTTGTCACGAACACTCTGACAAAAACTGACGTCGGAACTGAAGCGGATCAACAATCTAGCGATGTCTGGCGGGAGCTAGTCAGCCTACATCGAAGATGGAGTAAAATCACCTATAAAACGGAAGGGGATAATCTCCGAGCACAAGCCTACAAAGACGCCGATGCCTCACAACGCTTCACCAGAATCGTTCAACGCAAGAGTCTCCCGTGGGAGAAAGATTCCATTGCGAGGGCAGCATATGATCCAGCGCCTATCCCGGACTGTAATGTTCAAGCTACGGTCGGGCAGCACTTCATCTTCAACGAACCGATTCCGAGAGCGGAGAACGGACAAGGGTACCTACGAGTAACCAAGAAGTCATTATGGTGGCAAACCGCACGGTTCCCCACCGTCTGGACATCCGAAGGACTTACTACGTGCATGGAGACAGGGTATCCATTTACGATCAACAGCACTACATGGAACCACCTCAGAGCCATGTGGCAAGCGTCACCGTTAGACCTGCTGAGGCTAGTACACCAAGAAACACACGTTCAGAATGTACTCGAAGCCAGTGGCTATAGAACCCCGACGTGGCGAATTTTACGTGCTCTACAATCCATCTGCAACGCCAACGTAGTAGTAGGGGAGTCACTAATTACTGCGGCGCCATTCTTTGAAGGAGCAGGACGACCATCTCAGCCTTTCTGGGGGCCTCAACGAGGGCGTAAGGTGATCTTGTGGGAAGGCCTCAGTCCCGAAGACCAAGTGAGATGTTGCGTAGATCTCCAGAAAGATAAAAATTGGGTTGTATGGTGTAAAGCCAAACCGAAAGACATGGCCACACAGAAATTCCGAGCTTATGGCAAGTGCATCTTTGATGGTAAACGGAAAAATCCAAAGAAGGACGACAATCCCGAAGACTTTACGGGCGGCAAACATGTTACCAGGGCCAGAAGCTGGTGGAAACGGGGAGATGTGAGCGCGTGCGCAGCCCAAACTAAAATGCAATGTTGGGTGCCTCAAGATATGATCTTCGATTCGGAACAAGCAGAGACGAATCTACAAGCGGCATGGGAACATGAAGACGACAAGGATGAAATGAACATCACACTACACGGCCTGGAACGAAACTTCTGGAAGGGAACCGAGGCAGGCTGGTTGGGATGCTATGAATTTCCTGGGGAGAGCTGGGCAGGAGATGGGTCGGTACACAAGGGCGTCATGGGAGCAGGATGTGTCTGCCTTCAAAGACCTGGTCGGAAACTCCAAGTACGAGTGGGACGCGAAGCGGAGGGAACCAGCTCACTAAGAGCAGAGCTAGCAGCGATGGCCCGTGCCCTACAAGCCACCCCCCTAGAGACAGACTTGATCTATCTGTGTGACAGTGAAGCTGCCCTCAATCGGATGTCCAGATGGATAGGAAGCGGCCCGAAGACCACGCTCGCGGGGGATCCAAATGCAGACATTGTAATATTGATCGTCGAACGGATGCGAGAGAGAGTGCTGAAGGGAGCACGCACTTTCTTGGTCAAAGTGAAGGCACATCGAGGAGAGCCTCTCAATGAGAAAGCCGACACACAAGCGGAAAGCGCACGACAATTACCATCGGAACATCGACAGTGGACCACACGCACACAGGCAATGACGTACGAGTGGAGAGATAAGGACGACGTGAAGCACGTAACAGCATGGTCGAAAGCGGTCCGAAATGCCATGCTAAGAGGAGGCGCTGAATATCAGAGACAGAAAGCGTTGAATCGAGCTGCTCACAATTGGAACAAAGCCTTCTTGCTCTCCACCAACAGTGGACTGCAAAGAATCAGACAGGCAACGACTACTGGAGCCCAAAGCGACCTGATGGACAGTACGCGCTGGGGGTGGAAATGCATGCATCAACTTCAGGAGACAGATAGCTGGAAACAGCCAGCTACTACGACATGGGCAGCAGAGTTCCTGCTTAGAGAGGGCGAAAGTAGAGAATTCCTAGGCTCATGGTTACACTCAAACGATGTGCATGAGGCGAAGAAGCGACGAGCCAAACAAGTAATATCGTGCTCGTTCCCATGTGGGAAGTGGCTCCACATGATTGGCGCGCGTAAGAGTCCGGGTTGTGAGCTTTGCAAGCGTGAGAGAAAGACTGAATTGGATGCGACAAATGTACCGGCAGAAACAGTTGCTCACCTTCAAAGCGCTGGGTGTAAGGCGCAGAAAAAAAGCGTAATCGGAGCACACAACCGCTGCTGGAAATATCTTGTAGGCGCCATCATCACCCATGGTGAGGCAAAACGAGATCTCGAATTCATCGGAGGAGACAAGGACCGACAGTTGAATCAACTATGGACAGAAACAAGGATTGGGAGCATATTACCATGGGAAGACATTGAGGATGAGGCAGAAAGGCTCCTTGAGAGCGACAAGGGTACGGGACAAACGGCAACAGACACTCGCGTCGATCAGGATCTGGGAAATGACCAAGGAGTAGAAAGGGAGGAAACTGACTCTTACAAGGAAGTGATATTTGGAAGGAGACGACCGGATTCGATCGCTATTGATTGGAACAACAAGATTCTACATGTTCTAGAGTTCAAACGTACTTCAGATCAGAGGCACACGTACCGAGAACGCGGCGAATCTCGAGCACGGGCCCAACATGACATTCTTGTGAGGAGTCTGGAGAAGGTGGCAGAGGAAGCGACAGGAGAGAACAAGGGATGGAAAATTAAACTGATAATCTTTGTGGGAGGCACATGTGGCTCGGTACATACGCAAACATTCAACAACAATCTCAAGGAACTAGGGGTTGTCGAGTCCAAACGAAATAGTATCCGGAAAGGACTCGTGTATGAGCTACTCAATGCACAAGATACGGTCCTGTGCTCATACTTTGCGCAGAGATCAGGGGAACGGGGGACTAGCTGGAGGGGAGCTGGTAACGTGGAAGAAGTTTTTCAAGGGTTGGACAGTTTCATTTGAAGGTTGGAATGAGGCTGCGAGGTGGACAGAGGAAGAAGGACGGCAAGCAGGCGAAGCAAACGCACAGGTCAACATTGGTATTGAGGCGGAAAGGCGGCTCTGGGGTCTGGCAGCCCTAGAAGCTCAACGAAGTGAAGCTGATGGCAAAGCTCACAAAAAAAAATATAATAAATAAAAAATAAAAAACAATAAAAAACAGGGTCAGGCAAGCCCTACGATAAACGCAGCGAGAAGGAGGCTGCGCTCAACGTCCCGGTGGTGGTGGGATGGCGGGGAGGAGGAGTCACGGATCAAGACTGAGGAGTAGGTAGTTAGACAGAAGGAGGAACCCAGAGGTCAATTTTTTTATGTATCCAGGGACACTGGGAGAATAAGAAGCGGCATTGAAGTGGGGACCAATAATCTTCACATCAGGAGGTGCGATTGTGTTAACTATCGCATACTCCATCCTGCCCAGGGCCTGGAGAGTGGCAGGGGAGGCGGGGAGGTAAGAGTCATGACGCATGTACGGGTATGACTCACATTATTGTAGTACATGGAATGTGACATCGACGCTAATCATTGCACAATGGGCGCCGGGGGTGGGAAACAGGTAGGGTCTTAATTACCTTACTGTGTTGACCAAAAAGGGGAAAAGATCACCATTGCACCATTAGGGTCATGGTGGTAACATCATCACATGTGTGTTTCTCCTTTCTTAGGGGGGGAGTACCCGGGGGGAGGGTATATGGCTCTAGAGCTAAATTTTGTTTCTGCAAGAACAAATAAAAGGCATCATCATCTCTGGGCTATGCCTCGTCCAGCCTCACCTCGATACATGTGTCACATGACATACATGTATCCTCCTCGTCCAAC
>JACCEC011050001.1_pt1 | contig 21240 bp, 17 predicted proteins | sample 7450121 | NCBI WGS metagenome assembly JACCEC01 (sample SAMN15323455, study PRJNA562643) | freshwater metagenome | isolation source: river surface water | place: USA:Blue River Watershed | collected 2017-08-18 | reverse complement strand
GCCTCGCGCAGCGCGGCGGCGCGCGAGTTCGCGGCGCTGCTGCGCGCGACGCCGCTGGGGTGAGCGGCGCGGGCGGATGGTCCGGCCATGTTGATCAATAATGCAGGTCAATCCGGCATCCGACCACGCCATGTACAAGAAACAACTCTCCGAAAGCGACATCTGCGACAAGTACATCCGGCCCGCCATGGTGGCAGCCGGCTGGAACGGCATGGACCAGCTGTACCGGGAGTTTCCGCTGCGCGCCGGCCGTGTGGTGGTGCGCGGCCAGCAGGCCCGGCGCGACCAGTCCACCGTGCTGCGCGCCGACTACGCCCTGTTCTACAAGGCCAACATCCCGCTGGCGGTGGTCGAAGCCAAGGACAACCGCCACGCCATGGGCGCCGGCATGGGCCAGGCCATCCAGTACGCCGAACTGCTGGGCGTGCCCTTCGCCTTCACCAGCAACGGCGACGGCTTCGTCTTCCGCGACGCCACGCTGGCCGATGGCGTGCTGGAGCGCAACCTGACGCTCGACGAGTTCCCTTCGCCGCAGGAGCTCTGGAATCGCTATTGCGCCTGGAAGGGCTGGTCCGATGAAGTTCGGCGCGTGGCGGCGTTCGACTACGCGCCAGCCAAGACCCCGCGCTACTACCAGCTCAATGCCATCAACCGCACGGTCGAGGCGATCGCCAGCGGCCGCAAGCGCGCGCTGCTGGTGATGGCCACTGGCACCGGCAAGACCTACACCGCCTTCCAGATCATCTGGCGGCTGTGGAAGAGCAAGACCAGCAAGCGCATCCTGTTCCTGGCCGACCGCAACATCCTGATCGACCAGACCATGGTCAACGACTTCCGTCCCTTCAAGGGCGCTATGGCCAAGCTCAGCCCCAACGCCAAGGGCGTGGAGCGGGTCGATGAGGTCGAGCTGGCCGTCAACAAGTCCACCAAGCGGGTGGACAAGAGCTATGAGATCTACCTGTCGCTGTACCAGGCCGTGACCGGCACCGAGGCAGAGCGCAACATCTACCAGCAGTTCAGCCCGGACTTCTTCGACCTCATCGTCGTCGATGAGTGCCATCGCGGCAGCGCGGCCGAGGACTCGGCCTGGCGCGAGATCCTGACCTATTTCGGTTCCGCCACCCAAGTCGGCCTGACCGCCACGCCGAAGGAAACCGCCGAGGTCTCCAACACCGACTACTTCGGCGCGCCGATCTACACCTACAGTCTCAAGCAGGGCATCGAGGACGGCTTCCTGGCACCCTACAAGGTGATCCGGGTCGATCTGGACAAGGACACCTTCGGCTGGCGGCCCACGGCGGGCATGACCGACAAGCACGGCCAGCTCATCGAGGACCGCATCTATACCGGCGCCGACATGAACCGCCAGCTGGTGCTGGAAAAGCGCGACGAGGCCGTGGCGGCCAAGATCACTGAATACCTCAAGGCCACTGACCGCCACGCCAAGACCATCGTCTTCTGCGAGGACATCGACCACGCCGCGCGCATGCGCCAGGCGCTGAGCAACGCCAACGCCGACCTCTGCCAGGACAACCCGCGCTACGTGGTGCAGATCACCGGCGACCACGCCGAGGGCAAGGCACAGCTCGACCACTTCATCGACCCCGACAAGACTTATCCGGTCATCGCCACCACGTCCAAGCTGATGAGCACCGGGGTCGATGCGCAGACCTGCAAGCTGATCGTGCTGGACCAGAACATCAGGTCGATGACGCTGTTCAAGCAGATCATCGGGCGCGGCACCCGCATCAACGAGTCGCACGGCAAGACCTGGTTCACCATCCTGGACTTCAAGCGCGCGACCGAGCTGTTTGCCGACAAGGACTTCGACGGAGAGCCGGTGCAGATCCACGAGCCCCAGGGCGATCAGCCCATCGACCCGCCCGAGCCGCTGCCTGATCCGACCCCGGGTGATTCCGGCACAGGCCCGGAAGGCGTCATCGGCGGAACACTGCCCGGTGACAGCGGCCCCATGACCAGCCCCACGGGCGAACCACCCAGGAAATACGTCATCGGCAACAACGTCACGGTGGCGGTGGCGCGCGAGCGGGTGCAGTACCTCGACGCCCACGGCAAGCTGGTGACCGAAAGCCTGCGCGACTACACCCGCATCAACCTGCGCAAGCGGTTCGACTCGCTGGACGCCTTCCTGCAGACCTGGCAGCAGGCCGACCGCAAGGCCGCGCTGATAGCCGAGCTGGAGCGCCAGGGCGTGCTGCTCGAAGCCCTGGCCGAGGAGGTGGACAAGGACCTCGACCCCTTCGACCTGCTGCTGCACGTGGCTTACGATCAGCCCGGCCTGACGCGCCAGGAGCGCGCCCGGCGCGTCAGGCAGCGCAACGTCTTCACCGAATACGGCCCGGTCGCGCGCAAGGTGATGGACGCGCTGCTCGACAAGTACGCCGACGAGGGCGTCGCGGCCATCGAGAGCACCGAAGTCCTCAGAATCCAGCCCTTCACCGGCATCGGCAGCCCGGTCGAGCTGGTGCGCAGCTTTGGCGGCCGGCCACAATACCTGGCGGCCATCCAGACGCTGGAGCGCGAGCTCTACGCCAGCCACTGAACCCGTCGGCCCGCAAGGTCCAGGCCCCTGATCACCAGAATTCACCCATGTCCAATCTCACCACCGTCGTCAAATCCATCCAGGACATCATGCGCCAGGACTCGGGCGTGGACGGCGACGCACAGCGCATCTCGCAGCTGACCTGGCTGCTGTTCCTGAAAGTCTTCGATGCCTTGGAAGAAGAGCTGGAGCTGACTCGCGACGAATACACCAGCCCGATCCCGCCCAGCATGCGCTGGCGCCACTGGGCGGCCGACCCCGAGGGCATCACCGGCGACGACCTGCTCGACTTCGTCAACACCGAGCTGTTCGTCACGCTGAAGGAACTGCCCGGCGACCCCGAGCGCAACCCGCGCGGCTACGTGGTGCGCGGCGTGTTCGAGGACGCCTACAACTACATGAAGAGCGGCCACCTGCTGCGCCAGGTGATCAACAAGCTCAACTGCATCGACTTCAACCGCCAGAGCGAGCGGCATCTGTTCAACGACCTCTACGAAAAGCTGCTGAAGGACCTGCAGGCCGCTGGCAACGCCGGCGAGTTCTACACCCCGCGTGCGGTGACGCAGTTCATGGTCGATCAGGTCAACCCCCGTCTCGGCGAGGTGGTAATGGACCCGGCCACCGGCACCGGCGGCTTCCTGGTCTGCGCGATCGAGCACTTGCGCCGACAGGTGCAGAACCCCGAGCAGGAAGCGCTGCTGCAGCAGAGCATCCGCGGCGTGGAAAAGAAGCAGATGCCCCACATGCTGTGCGTCACCAACCTGATGCTGCACGGCATCGAGGTGCCGAGTCAGGTGCGGCACGACAACACCCTGGTGCGCCCGCTGCGCGACTATGGCCCGCAGGACCGGGTCGATGTGATCCTGACCAACCCGCCCTTCGGCGGCACCGAGGAGCCCGGCATCGAACAGGGCTTCCCGTCCGACGTGCGCACCAAGGAAACCGCCGACCTGTTCCTGGTGCTGATCCAGCATATCCTCAAGCAGAACGGCCGCGCCGCGCTGGTGCTGCCCGACGGCACTCTGTTCGGCGAAGGCGTCAAGACCCGCATCAAGGAGCAGCTGCTGGCCGAGTGCAACCTGCACACCATCGTGCGGCTGCCCAACGGCGTGTTCGCGCCCTACACCGGCATCAAGACCAATCTGCTGTTCTTCACCAAGGGCCAGCCGACGCGGCAGGTCTGGTACTACGAACACCCGTATCCGCCGGGCGTGAAGAACTACAGCAAGACCAAGCCGATCCGCATCGAGGAATTCGACGCCGAGAAGGCCTGGTGGGGCGATGAGGCCGACGGCTTCGCGGCCCGGGTCGAGAACGAGCGCGCCTGGAAGGTCAGCATCGAGCAGATCAAGGCCGCGAACTACAACCTGGATCAGAAGAACCCGCATGTGGGCGAGCAGGTCAGCCACGACCCCGACGCGCTGCTGGCCGATTACGCCAGCCTGCAGGCCGAGGCGCAAAGCCTGCGCGAGCAGCTCAAGGCGATCCTGGCGGCTTCGCTGGGGGGGGGGCAATGAGCCAGATCGCCATTTACCAGAGCGACAGTGGCAGCGTCGAGGTCAGGCTGCAGGCCGATACGGTGTGGCTGAGCTTGCAGCAGATCGCTGAGTTGTTTGGACGCGACAAATCGGTCATTTCGCGCCACTTGCGCAATGTGTTCAGCGAGGGCGAGTTGGTGCGCGCGGCAGTTGTTGCAAAAAATGCAACAACTGCCGCCGACGGCAAAACCTATCAGGTGGAGTTCTTCAACCTGGACGCGATCCTGTCGGTGGGCTATCGAGTCAACTCCAAGCAGGGCACCCGTTTTCGACAGTGGGCCAGTGCTTTGCTCAAGGAGCACCTGACGCGCGGCTACACGCTCAACCACCAGCGGCTGGAAGCCAATGCGGCCGAGCTGCACGCGGCGCTGGAACTGGTGCGCAAGGCGGCCCGTACGCCCGAGCTGAACGCCGACACCGGGCGCGGGCTGGTCGATATCGTGACCCGCTACGCGCACACCTTTCTGTGGTTGCAGCGCTACGACGAGGGCCTGCTGACCGAGCCACCCAGCCAGCCCGGTGGCACCTTGCCCAGCACCGAACAGGCCCGACTGGCCCTGGCCCGGCTGAAAGCCGACCTGATGCAGCGCGGCGAGGCCACCGACCTGTTCGCCCGCGAGCGCGGCGACGGGCTGGAGGCGCTGCTGGGCAACCTGGACCAGACCGTCTTTGGCGAGCCGGCCTATCCCAGCGTCGAGGCCAAGGCCGCGCACCTGCTGTACTTCGTGATCAAGAACCACCCCTTCGCCGACGGCAACAAGCGCAGCGGCGCCTTCCTGTTCGTGGACTTCCTGCACCGTAACGGGCGGCTGCTGGGACGCGACGGCGAGCCCGTCATCAACGACGTGGGCCTGGCCGCGCTGGCGCTGCTGGTGGCCGAATCCGACCCGGCGCAAAAGGACGTGCTGATCCGGCTGGTGATGCACATGCTGGCGCAAGGGGGGCAGTCATGAACGGGCTGCTGCAACATTTCGATCTGCTGGCCACCGCGCCGGGCGGCGTGGCGCGGCTGCGCGAGCTGATCCTGACGCTGGCGGTACAGGGCAAGCTGGTGCCGCAGGACCCGGACGACGAACCCGCCAGCGTGCTGCTGCAGAAGATCCGTGCCGAGAAGGACCGCCTGATCGCCGAGGGCAAGAGCAAGCGCGACAAGCCGTTGGCGCCGATCACGGATGAGGAAAAGCCGTTCGAGTTGCCGGTGGGGTGGGAGTGGGTGCACATGGGCGACTTGGTCAACTCCAGCGAGGCTGGATGGAGTCCGAGTTGCCACAACACGCCACGGCGGGCCGGATATTGGGGTGTTCTGAAAGTCAGCGCCGTGTCGTGGGGGGCTTTCGATCCCGAGGCTAACAAGGAACTTCCTGCACATCTTGCTCCACGGCCTGAATGCGAAGTCCATGACGGTGATTTCCTCCTGTCGCGTGCGAACACCGAGGATCTGGTCGCGAAGTCGGTGCTGGTTGAAAAGACACCGCCGATGCTGATGCTCAGCGACAAGCTCATCAGGTTGCATATTGCGAGTCTGATGAATCGTGCATTTCTGAATTTGAGCAATAACGCCAGCCATTCCCGGGCTCATTACATCGCGCAGGCATCGGGGACCAGTAGTTCGATGAAGAACGTGTCTCGCGAAGTGGTGTTGAACTTGCTGGTCGCGCTTCCGCCGCTGGTCGAACAATCCCGCATCGTCGCTCGCGTCGAAGAACTGATGCGCCTGTGTGATGCGCTCGAAGCCAAGGGCCAACTCGACGCCAAGCAGCATGCCCAGCTGCTGCAAACCCTGCTGGGCACGTTGACCGACAGCGCCACGCTCGAGGAACTGGCCGCCCACTGGCAGCGCGTCGCCGAGCATTTCGACCTGCTGCTCGACCGCCCCGAGGCCGTCGATGCGCTTGAGCAAACCCTCCTGCAACTGGCGGTGCGCGGCCTGCTGGTGCCGCAAGACCCCAGCGACGAGCCGGCCAGCGTGCTGCTGCAGCGTGTGCAACAAGGCGCCACCTCACGATCTGCGAAGACTCGTAAATTGAATCTGCCAGGCGTCGATGACGTTACACCGCTATACGCTCTGCCAAGCGGTTGGTCTTGGAGTCGTTTGGGTGATCTTGTTGAAAACATGGGGTCCGGCTGGAGTCCAGCCTGCGATGAAGGAGAAAGGTCCAATCCAGAAAGATGGGCTGTATTGCGTACAACTGCAGTTCAACTCAACGAGTACCGACCTTGGGAGCACAAAGTCATCCCCAGCAAGCTTTCGCCAAGGCCGGAAATCGAAGTCAAAGAAGGCGACATCCTGATTACCCGTGCGGGGCCTATGAATCGGGTCGGAATTTCCTGTTGGGTTGATAGTACGCCGCCGCGCCTGATGCTGTCGGACAAGATTATTCGATTCCACTCCATCGCAGATGAGATGCTGCCGGCTTTCATCGTTCTGGCGCTGAATTCTGGATGGACAAAGAGCCTGATCGAGGCAGCTAAAACTGGTATGGCTGCAAGTCAGGTGAATATTTCCCAGGCTGACTTGCGAGCGTTGTGGATGCCCGTGTGTAGTAAAGCCGAACAATACCGCATCGTCGCCCGCGTCGAAGAACTGTGCCGCCTCTGCTCCGACCTGCGCCAGCGCCTGACCGCCAGCCGCGCCACTCAAGGTCATCTGGCTGAGGCGCTGGTGGCAACCGGGCCATTCTGACCATGAGCGGCCAGCCCAGCGTCGTCATCGAGGAAGTCCTGGGGCGCTCCGAGCAAGGGGTGACCGAGCCGTTCATCTGTCGTGGCGATGATGGCGTGGTCTATTTCGTCAAGGGCGCGAGCGCCGGTCGCCGCAGCCAAGTCTGCGAGTGGGTGGCGGCCCAGCTGGCGGCGGCGTTTGGCCTACCCGTGCCGGTTTGCGTCTTGGCCGAGGTGCCCGCCGAGTTGATTGATGTGCGGGTGCGACCGGACATCCGCGATCTGGGTGCGGGTGTCGTGTTCGCGTCGTCGCGCCTGTCCCATGTCCAGGAGCTCTCGCTCACGACTTGCGCCCGGGTGCCTCCCGGCCAGGCCTTGGATGTGCTGGTCTTCGACTGGTGGCTGCGCAACGGCGACCGCACCCTGACAGATTTTGGCGGCAATCCCAATCTGCTGTGGGATGTCGGTGCCGGCACGCTCTGGGCCATTGACCATAACCAGGCTTTCGATCGCGGCTTCAGCGCTGAACAGTTCCTGACCTGTCATGTCTTCCGTGCCGTCTGGAACCGCGTGTATGGCGACCATGAGGCGAGGCATCAGTACGCGCTGCGCATGAAGGCCGCGCTTGAACTGTTGCCAGTCATACGTGATAGCATTCCTGAGTCGTGGTGGTGGCTGGATGACGACCTGCCGGCAGCGGTTTCATGGGATGAGATCGAAGGCGTCTTGCAGCGTGTCCCCCGGCACGATTTCTGGAATACCCCGTGAAAAAGTACGCTTGTCAGTATGCACTGCTGCGCTTCCGCCCGTTTGCAGAAACGGGCGAGTTTGCCAACGTCGGTGTGGTGCTGCTGGCGCCGGAGCTGCGCTACTTCGACTTCCGGCTGCTCAGGAAGTATGGCCGGATCACCAGGTTTTTCCATCAGCTGGATGCCACGGTGTATCGCAACGGCCGCGCGCTGTGCCAGGATGAGCTCGACCGGTTCGCGGCGACACTGCGGCGCCTGGCGCTGGATGTACAGGTGCCCGATGCGTCACTGACTGGCAATTTGTTCGCCGAACTGGTGCGTCCGCGCGAGGCGCTGTTCCATTTCGATGAGCGGCGCATCGTGCTGGCCAGCGATCCCAAGGCCAAGCTCGACGAGCTGTTCGACTTCTACGTCAACCACAACTTCGTCACCAAGGAGTACCAGGAGCGCTTGCTCGAACACAGCGTTCGCAAGCTGTTGCTCCATGCCGAAGTCAGCGCTCAGTACCATCAGGAAAAGCTGGGCGGCGCCGACTTCGCGGTCAGCTTTCCTTTTGTCTGCAAGGTCGGGGAGCAGGTGGATCGGGTCATCAAGCCGCTTTACCTGGCTCAGCCCGACTCGACCAAGGTGCTCAATCACGGCGGACAGTGGGTTGATCGTGTCCGGCGCCTGCATCGTCGCCATGCCTTGCCCGCCAAGGTGCTGTTTCCCGTCCAGGCGCCGGCCCGGGATGCCAAGTCGTACGCGGCATACGAGGAAATCTGTGACGACCTCAGAAACGAGGATGTCACCGTGCTACCCGCCGATGCGGAAGTGCCGATACTCGAGTTCCTGCGGGCGGCCTGAAGCGCTGCCTCCCCCTGCCGAACAAACCCGCATCGTCACCCGCGTCGAGCCGCTGCGCCGCCTCTGCGCCGACCTGCGCGCGCGCCTGACCGACGCCCGGACCACCCAGACCCACCTGGCACAAGCGCTGGTGGATTCTTCTTCCGTTTGAAAGCGATTTCCCGTGTCGAGCTTCGAGACCAACCCCAAGGACATGAAAGACCTGCTGGTCGATATCCAGGCAGGCAAGATCCAGTTGCCCGACTTCCAGCGCGGCTGGGTGTGGGAAGACATGCGCATTCGCGAGCTGCTGGTCAGCGTGGCGCAGTCCTTCCCGGTGGGCGCCGTGATGATGCTGGAGACGGGCGGCGCGGTCACGTTCGAGCAGCGCGGCGTGGAAGGGGTGGAGCCACGCCCCAGGCCGGAAGACGCCAAGTGGCTGATTCTGGACGGCCAGCAGCGCCTGACCACGCTGACGCAGGTGCTGCAGCTCAAGACCCCCGTGCTGACCCACAACGGCCGCGGCAAGAAGCTGAAGCTGCACTATTACTGGAACATCGAAAAGGCGCTGCTGCCGGACGCCGACTTGCTGGATGCCATCGTGGCCGTTGACGAGAGCCGCCAGCAGTACGGGCAGTTCCACCGCGATGTCAAGCTCGATCTGAGCAGCCGCGAGCGCGAATGCCTGACGATGCATTTCCCCTGCGACGCCATGTTCGACGCCATGGCCTGGATGGTGGATTTGAGCAAGTTCAATCCCGCCAGAATCCAGCAGTTCCTGGCGTTCCAGCAGGCGGTCATCGCCCGGTTCACGGGCTACAAGATGCCGGTCATCCAGCTGCTCAAGGACACCTCCAAGGAGGCGGTCTGCACCGTGTTCGAGAAGGTCAACACCGGCGGCGTGCCGCTGAACGTGTTCGAGCTGATCACGGCCACGTTTGCCGCCGAGAAGTTCAATCTGCGCGACGACTGGCTGGGCAGCGTGGAGCGCAGCGTCGAGGGCCGACGCACGCGCCTGCACGCCTCGGAGCTGCTGCGCAATGTGGAGGCCAGCGACTTCATCCAGAGCATCACCTTGCTGGAGACCCACGCCAGGCGGCGCGAGCGGCTGGCGGAGCTCACCCAGGCCAATGGCGGGGTGGTGCCCGATGAGCAAAAGCAGCAGCTGCCTCCTGTCAGCGCCAAGCGCAAGACCATGCTGGCCCTCAGCCGCACGGCCTACCAGGCGTGGGCGGACAAGGTCGAGCAGGGCTACGCGCAGGTGCCGCAGTTCCTGCGCCGCCAGTCCATCATGCGGCTGCGGGAGTTGCCTTACCAGACGCAGCTGGTGCCGCTGGCCGCCATCCTGGCCGAGCTGGACGACAAGTTGTGGTTGACGCCGGTGGTGTTTGACAAGCTCTCACGCTGGTTCTGGTGCGGCGTGCTGGGCGAGCTGTACGGCGGCGCGGTGGAGACGCGCATCGCCAAGGACGTGGAGGAGGTGCTGGACTGGGTGCTGCACGACGGCCCCCTGCCGTCCACGGTGTCTGACGCGAGCTTTGATGCCCAGCGCCTGGACCGGCTCTACACCCGCAACAGCGCGGCCTACAAGGGGGTGAACGTGCTGGTGTTGCGCCAGGGGGCGCAGGATTGGTACTTCAAGTCCACGGTGGACAAGCTCGACCATGACGACATGATGAGCCTGGACATCCACCACATCTTCCCCGAGGATTGGTGCAAGAAACGTGGCCTCAAGCCGGCAGTCTTCAACACCATCATCAACAAGACGCCTATTTCCTACAAGGCCAATCGCAAGATCGGCGGCCACGCTCCCTCCCTCTACCTGGCCAAGCTGCAGGCTGAGAAGCTGGTGGGCCTCGACGCCGCCGCCATGGATGCCTTGCTTGAAACACACCAGGTTCCCGCCCGGTATCTGCGAGCCGATGACTTCGACGGCTTCTACCAGGCGCGCAAGGCCTTGCTGTTGCGCCTGGTGGAGCAGGCCATGGGCAAGGTGCCCCTGCCGACTCTTGACGCCATTGGCGACAGCGAGGACAGCGAAGCGGCCCTGGAGCCCGACGGCGAATTCGGCTTGTTGTCTGCCCACCGGAGTCCTGATGCTGACTGAATTCCACCTCAAGAACTTCAAGAGCTTCCAGCACCAGGCTTGTCTGCCGCTGGGGGCGCTGACCGTGCTCATCGGGGCTAACGCCGCCGGCAAGAGCAATGCCATCGAGGCCCTGCGCCTGCTGTCCTGGCTGGCGCAGGGCAACAAGCTGGGGTCGATCCAGTCGGCGGTCAACCAGGGCGATGCGCTGATCCGGGGCCGGCTGGACGATGTGTTCCGGCGTGGCGAGTCGGTTTTTGCGCTCGGCGGCAAGTTGTCCGTGCCGGACGAGCCCGAGCTGACCGTCGAGGTCGGCTTGCGCGACGGTGAATTGCATATCGTGCAGGAGCGCCTGCTGGCTGCGGGCAAGTGGCTCTACCAGATGGAGGGGCCTTCGACCGGCCTGAGCACTGATGCCGGCGTGAGCTACAACAACTTCGCCAGTGGCCCGAACAAGCCCATGGTGACGGTCAGTGACCAGATGACGGTATTCGCGCAGCTCGACAGTCCAGCCAGTTTCCAGGCCAAGCACAGGCAGGCGCAGCAAAAAATCCCTGCCGTCTGCCGTTCGTTGCAGACGATCCTGTCCGGCATCCTGTTTCTGGACCCGGTGCCGGCGCGCATGCGTGCTGCGAGCTTCCTGGTTGACAAGCGACTGGGCGGGGACGGCAGCAACCTGTCGAGCGTGTTGTATCGGCTCTGGCACGACGAAACCCAGGGCCAGCCCTCGGCGCGGGAGGAAATCCTGTCGTTCATCCAGAGCCTGCCCGAACAGGACATTGCCGGACTCGATTTCCTGCAGGGGCTGCGCGGCGAGGTGATGGTCCAGCTGATCGAAACCTTCAGTGGCGAGCCGCGCCGTTACGAGGCAGCGCTGTTGTCCGATGGCACTCTGCGGGTTCTGGCGATTGCGTCGGCCATGCTGTCGGCGCCCGAAGGCAGTCTGGTGGTGATCGAGGAAATCGACAACGGCGTGCACCCCAGCCGCGCGCGCCATTTGCTCGAGCGCATCCAGGCGGTGGCCGAGCGGCGCCAGCTCAGGGTGTTGCTGTCCACCCACAACCCGGCCATGCTCGATGCCTTGCCCGACAAGGCCGTACCGGATGTGGTGTTCTGCTACCGCGATCCGGTGGGGGGCGACAGCCGTCTGGTGAGGCTCGGTAGCCTGCCGGATGGCCCGGAGTTGCTGATCCAGGACACGCTGGGCCGCTTGATGACTTCGGGTGCTCTGGAGCGCTTCGTCAAGCAGCATCCCGGTCCTGAGGCGCGCAAGCAGAAAGCCAGGGCCTGGTTGGCAAGCCTGAAGCAGTCCCGCCCCGAGGCCGCCGAATGAGCCGCATCGTCTTGCTCGATACCTCGGTGTTGTTGAATGTGCTGGACGTTTCCGGCCGCAATCAGCATCGTGACGTGGTTCTGGCTGAACTGGAGCTGCTGATCGATGCGGCTGCACACCTGTTCATCCCGATGGCTGCGATCATCGAAACTGGCAACCATATTGCCCACATGGATGGCGATGGCCGTGTGCGCAGGCAGACCGCCGAGCGTTTTGTCGATGTGATGCGCGCTGCACTGAATGACGAGGCACCGTGGAAGCCGATCAACTTCCCCAGCGATGCCCATGTCCTGACCTGGCTGGGAGAGTTTCCCGACAGCGCCATGCGCAGGATAGGCATGGGGGATTTGTCGATGCACAAGGAGTGGGAGCAGCTGTGCGTCAGATACCCGATGAGCCGAGTCACGGTCTGGTCGGTCGATGACGATCTGGCTGGACTCGATCATGCGCCGTACCGAGACTGATCGCCGGTCCACAAAAGACAAAGCCCGCACGAATGCGGGCTTGTCGTTTCGACCCTCGCAGCCTTCAATGAGTTCTGTGCGCCGGTCGATGGCTCCAATGTAATCCTGCCGCAGCCGGCTGGCTATCTTGTTCCGGTTACGAAACCCGTGGCCGACGCGGGCCCGGATCGGGGAGCTGAGTCGCGACCGATCGCCATCATCGGGCTGTCTCCCCGCTCGTCGATCGGAAAGAATCCGGTCATGCCCTGCAGGTGCAGCGACGGGTAGCTGGAGAACGCCATGCTCCAGTCCGTGAACTGCCGCTCGGTGATGGGGTCCCGGCTGATCAGCTGCAGGTCGTGATGACGCTCATCGTGCTGCAGGCTCTGCCACAGGATCTCCAGGCTGCTCGACGGGCCTTCCAGGCACTGGGTGAACAGACCTTCTCTGTAGAGCAGATGCCCCGTGATTCCACGGCGCTGGTTGCGCAGCCTGGCCTCGGTCAGCAGCTGGAACAGATGCAGCGAGCCGAATTCGTGACTGGCCCTGGATTGGTAGATGAGGCGTTCGAGCATCGTGCGGAGCCGTCGGTGGCAGGTCGACCATGGTAACGCCAGCGCCTTGTGCAGCGCTGACAGGCCCCGATGCCGTGCCGCTCCGGCAACGACTCAGCCCGCAGGCGGGCTGGTCGGTGGGCCTGGCTTACCCGGCCCAGAACTCCGTCAGCAGGGCCGCGAAGGCTTCGGGCTGCTCGACCGCGCTCAGGTGGGCGGCGTCCAGGCACGCCAGCCTGGCGCCCGGAATGCGCTCGGCGATGGCCTGCGACATCGCGGGCGGGGTGGCTTCGTCGCGGCTGCCGGCGATCACCAGCGTCGGGCAGGTGATGCGCGCATTGCCGGCATCGAGCGCGATCCCTGCCACGGCCGCGCAGGCCGCGGCATAGGGCAGGGCTGGCGTGGCTTCCAGTACGGCGCGCAGTCTGGCGACGCGCTGCGCACCGCCACCGGCTTCATCGGCGCGGAACTCGGGCGTGAACCAGCGCTGCATGGCACCGTCGGCGATGGGCGCAACGCCCTGGGCCAGCACGGTATCGATGCGGGCCTGCCACATGGCGCGCGCGGCCTCGTCGTAGCTCGCCGCCGAGTTGGCGATCACGATGCTGCGCACCAGTTCCGGGTGGCGCGCGGCGAGCGCCTGCGCGGTCATGCCGCCCATCGACAGGCCCACGAAATGCACCGGGCCGGCGCCCTGGGCGCGGATCAGTTCGGCCGCGTCGTCGGCCAGGTCGTCCATGGTGTAGGCGCCTGCGGTGGCGGGCGTCTTGCCGTGACCGCGCTGGTCGTAGCGGATCACGGTATGGCGGCCCTGCAGCGCGGCAGCGACGCCGTCCCACATGGTCAGGTCGCAGCCCAGCGCGTGGCTGAGGACGACCAGCGGCCCCTGGCCTTGGCGCACGATGTTGAGTTGAGGCATGGAATGGTCGGAGAGGATGAAGGGTCATGGCGCCGGCTTGCGGCCTGCCTGAACGCCTGACGGATGCCGATCACGATCAGACGATTGTTTGATCTGGATCAACATCATGATGCAAACCGGGGTATCGAGCAAAGACCTTTTTAGAATAAATCAATGCTCTTAAGGTATCGGTTTGTTGCGAAAAGAAAGTCAAATTCGGGCGATTTATGCTGTTTTGTTGATAGATGAGAAATAAATCAGGGTTATCACCGATACCTGTTAGGTATTTTGCGCCCTTAAACTGCGCCACACCGCCAGCCAAACGGACGGCGCTTCCCCTGTCACCGGTCCGTCCCTGGCGGGCCATCGTTTCTCTCCCCATCTGGACTTCTCATGGCTACTACTGACCCATCCGTGCAAGCAGCACGCCGCCTGCGCACCATCCTCTGGGTGGTGTCGCTGGCGACCGTCGGCCTGATCTTCGACGGCTACGACCTCGTCGTCTATGGCGCCGTCGTCAAGCAATTCCTGAGTGATCCGACGCAGATCGGTCCGGTCACGCCTGCACTTGCCGGCCAGCTCGGCAGCTACGCGCTGTTCGGCGTGCTCGTCGGTGCGCTGATGGCCGGCACCGTCGGCGACATCATCGGCCGGCGCAAGGTGATGCTGGGCTCCTACGCCTGGTTCTCGATCGGCATGGGCGTGACCGCGATGATGAGCAACGCGGCCAGCTTCGGCTGGCTGCGCTTCATCACCGGCCTGGGCGTCGGCGCGCTGGTCGCCACCACCGGCGCGCTGGTCGCCGAGTACGCGCCCAAGGACAAGAAGAACCTGTGCAACGCGATCGTCTATTCGGGCATCCCGCTGGGCAGCCTGCTGGCGGCGCTGCTGGCGATCATGCTGCTGGACCATATCGGCTGGCGCGGCATGTTCTGGCTCGGCGCGCTGCCCTTCGTGACGCTGCTGCCGCTGGCCTGGTTCAAGATGCCCGAGTCGGTCGCCTGGCTGGCCGCGCACGGTCGCCTGGATGAGGCGCGCGCGCTGTCCGAGCGCACCGGCATCCCGCTGCCCGAGGCGCCCGTCGCCGACGCCGAGGCCGCGGTCGCCCCCAGCCGCAAGGGCTTCGTCGGCCTGTTCGCCGACTACCTGGCGCCGACCGTGCTGCTCGGCCTGATGAGCGCGCTCGGCCTGCTGCTGGTCTATTCGCTCAACACCTGGCTGCCCGTGCTGATGGGCAAGTCCGGCTTCAACGCCAAGGGTTCGCTGCAGTTCCTGCTGATCCTCAACGGCGGCGCGGTGATCGGTGCGCTGCTGGCATCGAAGGTCGCCGACCGCTTCGGCGCCAAGTCGGTCGTCGTCGCCTGCTTCGCGATCGGTGCCGTCGCCATCTTCCTGATGACGATGGGCTTCCCGGTGGCCGGCCTGCTCGCCATCGTCGCGGTCGTGGGCTTGGGCACCAGCGGCACGCAGGTGCTGATCTACGGCCTGGTCTCCAACTACTACCGCACCAATGTGCGCGGCGCCGGCGTCGCCTGGTGCGCGGGCTTCGGCCGTCTGGGTGGCGTCGTCGGCCCGCTCGTCGTCGGCTACATGCAGCAGGCCGAGCTGCCGATCGACACCACGTTCCAGATCCTGGCCGGCATCGCGGCGGTCGGCGCGCTGCTGACGCTGGTGCTGCCGATGGGGCGCAATGCCTCCAAGCCGGCAATCAAGCTCGCCGCAGCGAACGCCTGAACTTGACCCGCGGCCAGTCCGGCCGCCGTGTTGACCACCGCCCACCCGGGCGGTTTTTTTTCGTCCGTGCTGCGCGCAGACGCAAAAAAAGACCGGGCGGTTTCCCGCGCCGGTCCTTTGCAGGGCTTCAGCCTGTGCCGTCAGCCCAGGTCGCCGCCGCCGACCGGCAGCGTCGAGCCGGTGATGTAGGACGCCTCGTCCGAGGCCAGGAAGCAGATCGCGCCGACCTGCTCGTCGATGGTGCCGTAGCGCTTCATCAGGCTGGAGTCGATGGTCTGGTCGATGATCTGCTGGTACCAGGCCTTTTCCTGCTCGGTCTGCTCGTTCGGGTTGCGCGGCACGCGGCGCGGTGGTGCCTCGGTGCCGCCGGTGGCGATGGCGTTGACGCGGATGCCGCGCTGCGCGTTCTCGAACGCCAGGCAGGCGGTCAGCGCGTTGACGCCGCCCTTGGCCGCGCCGTAGGGCACGCGGTTGATGCTGCGCGTGGCGATCGACGAGACGTTGACGATCGCTCCGCTCTGCTGCTCCAGCATGTAGGGCAGCACCGCGTGGCAGCACCACAGCGTGGGGAAGAGCGAGCGGCGCACCTCGGCCTCGATCTCGTGCTGCTGGTAATGCTCGAACGGCTTGGTCCAGATCGTGCCGCCGACGTTGTTGACCAGCACGTCGATGCGGCCGAACTGCTCGGCCGCCTGCTGCATCACGCGCGCGCAGTCGCTGGCCTGCTCCATGTCGCCGGTCAGCGCCAGCACCTCGACGTCCTTCTTCGCCAGTTTTTCGCTCAGCTCGAACACGATGTCGGAGCGATCGACCAGCACCAGCCGGGCGCCTTCCTTGGCCATGCGCGTGGCAACGCCTGCGCCTATGCCCTGTCCCGCGCCGGTGATGACGCAGACCTTGTTCTTGAACCGTTTGCTCATGGGGGACTCCGCAAAAAAACAAGCCCGTTCGCACGGGCCTTGGGGGGAGGGCTAGCGCTCAGGCGCTGGCGGCGAACTTCTCGTAGTGGAAGCTGGCGGGCTTGATGCCCCGGTCGCGCAGGTACTGGTTGACCGCCTCGACCATGGGCGGCGGGCCGCACAGGTAGATATCGACCTCGCCGGCGTGCAGCTGGGCGTCCTCGATGTGATGCGTCACGTAGCCCTTCCTGGGCTGGGCGCTGTCGGGATCGACGACGACCGGCGCATAGGTGAAGTTGGGCAGCGCGCGGGCAAAGGCTTCGAGCTTGTCGATATCGACCAGGTCGGCATCCTGGTTGACGCCGTAGATCAGGTGGATCGGGTGCGGGCTGCCGCTGGCCGCGATCTTGTCGAGCATGGCGGTGAACGGCGCCAGGCCGGTGCCGCCGGCCAGCATCAGCACCGGGCGGGTGATGTCGCGCAGGTAGAAGCTGCCCTTGGGGCCGTTCAGCACGATCTGGTCGCCGGCCTTGGCCGATCCGGTCAGGTAGCCGCTCATCAGGCCGCCCGGCACGTTGCGGATCAGGAACGAGACTGCGCCGTCCCGGGGCATCGAGCTGAACGAGTAGGCGCGGTGCGCGTCGCTGCCCGGCACCTGCAGGTTGGCGTACTGGCCCGGCAGGAAGGACAGCCTGGCGATGTCGTCATCCGCCAGCGTCAGCGCGATCGTGCTGTCGGAGACCAGCTGCACGCTCCTGATCGTCGTCGTCAGGCTGGCTTGCGCGGTCTTGCAGACGGTGGATGACGCCGGGATGCTGATCACGCAGTCGCTCTTCGGGCGCATCTGGCAGGTCAGCACCAGACCTTCCTTGAGCTCTTCCTGCGTCAGCGCGTCGTCGATGTAGTTGTCGCCCAGATCGAACTGGCCCGACTCGCAGCTCGACTTGCAGGCGCCGCAGGCGCCGTCGCGGCAGTCGATCGGCACGTTGATCTTCTGGCGGTAGGCGGCGTCGGCCACGGTCTCGCTGGCCTTGCAGTCGATGAAGCGCGTGACCCCATCCTCGAAATTGAGCGCGATCTTGTAAGTCGACATGATCAGAGGCGGTAGATATCGAGGACGTGGCGGATGTAGTCGTTCTTGAGCACGACCTTCTTGGCCTTGATCACCGGCTTGGCGCCCGAGAAGTCGAGCGTCAGGAAGCTGGTGCCGGCAAAGGTGTCGGTGTGGTTGTAGCGCACGCTGAGCGTGAACCAGTTGTGGCGCACCTTGACGATATCGCCATCGCGCTCGACGATCTCGACATTCGTGATGTTGTGCGAGGTGCGCGTGTCGGGAATGGTCGCGCTCGAGCGCTCGGTGCGGATGCGGAACACGCGGTCTTCCAGGCCGCCCCGGTTCGGGTAGTAGATCAGCGAGATCTGGGACTGCGGATCGGTGGTCAGCTCGCCATCGTCGGCCCAGGCTGGCATCCAGTATTCGGCCTGCGGGTCGTAGAGCTCAAGCCAGGCGTCCCAGTCGCGGTCGTCGAGCAGGCGGGCCTCCTGGTACAGGAGGGCGCAGATTTGGTCGTAAGAGATGGTCATTTGGCTCTCCGCGGGTTACTTGGCGTTGGCTTCTTCGGCGTCGATGGCCTGGCGCATCTGCTCGGCCCAGTAGGTGTGCTGGGCGACGTAGAGGCCTTCGTCCTCGGTCTTGACGCCCGAGAGCATGGGCTTGAGTCCGATCTTGTCGGCTTCGGCGTCGGGGCCGCGCACCCAGTGCTCGGCGCCGCGCGACATGTCGTTCCACTGCGCGGCGCGGCCCTGGTAGCCCTGCTGGCAGGAACGGAACTCCTCCAGGTCGTCGGGCGTGGCCATGCCGGTGGCGTTGAAGAAGTCCTCGTACTGGCGGATGCGGCGCGCGCGCGCCTCGGCGCTCTCGCCCTTGGGCGCGATGCAGTAGATGGTGACTTCGGTCTTGTCCACCGAGATCGGGCGCAGCACGCGGATCTGCGAGCTGAACTGGTCCATCAGATAGACGTTCGGGTACAGGCACAGGTTGCGCGAGTTGTTGATCATCCACTCGGCGGTGTTCTCGCCGACGCGCTCGGCGAGCTGTTCGCGCACCGGGTACAGCGGACGGTCTTCCGGGTTGTCCCAGCGCGTCCACAGCAGCAGGTGGCCGTGCTCGAACGAGTAGGAGCCGCCGCCCTTCTTGGCCCAGCCGCCGGCGCTCATCGCCTTGATCTGGTCGTTGCCGGCTTCGCGCTCCTTGCGCGCGGCCTGGGTGGCGGCGTAGTTCCAGTGCACGGCGGTGACGTGGTAGCCGTCGGCGCCGTTCTCGGCCTGCACCTTCCAGTTGCCCTCGTACCAGTAGGTCGATGCGCCGCGCAGCACTTCCAGGCCCTCGGGCGACTGGTCAACGATCATGTCGATGATCTTGCGCGCTTCGCCCAGGTGCTCGGTCAGTGGCTTGACGTCGGCGTTGAGCGAGCCGAACAGGAAGCCGCGGTAGGACTCGAACCTGGCGATCCTGGTCAGGTCGTGGCTGCCGTGCTGGTTGAAGGTTTCGGGGTAGCCGGTGTGGTCCGGGTCCTTGATCTTGAGCAGCTTGCCCGAGTTGTTGAAGGTCCAGCCGTGGAAGGGGCAGGTGAAAGTGCCCTTGTTGCCGGTCTTGAAGCGGGCCAGCTGCGCGCCGCGGTGCGCACAGGCGTTGATGAAGCAGTTGAGCTCGCCGGCGCGGTTGCGCGTGATCATCACCGGCTGGCGGCCGATGTGGGTGGTGTAGTAGTCGTTGTTGTTCGGGATCTGGCTTTCATGCGCCAGGTAGATCCAGTTGCCCTCGAAGACATGCTTCATTTCGAGCTCGAACAGCTCGGGGTCGGTGAAGGCGGACCGCTTGATGCGGTGCAGGCCCTGGTCGTGGTCATCGACCAGCATGCCTTCCAGGCGCTCGCGCAGGGTTTCTTGGCTCATGAGTCATCTCCGTTCGTGCTGTTGCGAATCCGGGCCGACTGCGGATCGTCCCGGAAGCTGGGGCGGCAGACAGATCCGGGCGACCGGATCGGGCAGGCGGTCGCTGGCGGGGCGGGCGGGATGAGGTCGGGGCGCGGCGGTCGGCATGCCGATTGGGCATGCAACGGGCGTTGCTGACTGTCTCCTGCGGCGGCCTGTCGTGTGGCACCGTCTGCGCCCCCGCTGCTTCGGCTGGCAGCAGAATCGAGTCTCGCTGCCGGCCTGGCCCCAGGGGTTTGCTTGTTCTTCCGGAGGTGATCTTATGGAGAAAGGCTGATGCAGATCAAACACCGATTTAGAATCGCTCCATACTTGGAAGGTATAAGATGGACTTTCGGCATCTCAAATACTTCGTCGCGGTCGCGCAGGAGCGCAGCTTCACGCGCGCGGCCGAGCGCCTCTACATCTCGCAGCCGCCACTGAGCCGGCAGATCCAGCAGCTCGAAGACGAGCTCGGCGTCCGGTTGATCGACCGCGAGGCCAGGCCGCTGGCGCTGACCGAGGCCGGCCGCTTCCTCTATGCGCGCGCGGTGCGCATGCTGGAGCAGCTCGACGAGACCATCGCCATGACGCGGCGCCTGTCGCAGGTCGATCGGCGCCTGGTCATCGGCTTCGTGCCTTCGACCATGTACGGCGCCTTGCCACGCATCGCGCGCCTGTTCCGCGCCCGCAAGCCGCAGACGCCGCTGGTGCTGGTCGAGAAGACCTCGGTCGAGCAGGTCGAGGCGCTCAAGGCCGGCCAGATCGACATCGGTTTCGGCCGCGTGCGCTTCGACGATCCGGCGCTCAAGCGCGAGGTGCTGCGCGAGGAGCCGCTGGTGCTGGCCATGCCCAGCGAGCATCCGCTCGCCGCCGAGTCCGGGCCGGTCAGCCTGGCGCAGGCGGCGGCGTTTCCGCTGCTGGTCTATCCGAGCAAGCCGCGCCCGAGCTACGCCGACCATGTGCTGTCGCTGTTCCGCGATCTGGGCCTGGAGCCGGCCGAGGTCCATGAGCTGCAGGAGATGCAGACCGCGCTCGGTCTGGTCGCCGCCGGCATGGGCCTGTGTCTGGTGCCCGCCAGTGCGCAGCGGCTGCGCCGTGACGAGGTGGTCTATCGCCCGCTGCTCGAATCGAACGCGACCTCGCCCATCATCATGAGCACGCGGCTGAACGACCAGTCGGATGACATCGTGCTGCTGCGCGAGCTGATCGACGAGGTCTATCGCCTGCAGGCGGCCGAGCGCAAGGCGGCTGAAGCCGCCGCGCTCGCCGGTCCGCGCCCGGCCTGAGCCTGCGCGCAGCTTCAGAGTCCGCAGGGCATGGTCACGCCGCGCCGGGCGAGCGCTGCGGTAAAGACACGCCAGCCGTCGGCGATCTCGGGCAGGGGATCATCGCCGCGCTTGCCGCCATCGAAATGGCAGAACTTCTCGATCGCTGTACGGCGTATGGCGCGTGGGCTCTTGATTTCGGGCGAAGTGTTGTTGAGCAGCTTCAGGTCGATGCCGGCTTCGACCAGGTAGGCCGCCATGTAGAAGTCGGTGCCGTTCAAAGCGTAGTGCAGCGCCGAGCCCGAAAAGGGATTGACGTAGTTGATGTCGGCGCCGCGCTCGACCAGCAGCTTCATGACCGGCAGGTTGTGCCCCATTACGGCATCCTGCAGCAGCGACGTCTGTTGACCAAGCGGGAACCAGTTCGGCCCGATCCCGTGCGCCAGCAGCACCTTGACCACCTCGGGGTCGGCATGGTCGCGGGCAACCGCGTAGTGCGGCACCGTCTTGCCGTTGGACAGCATCGACACCGGGTCGGCGCCCGCTTTGAGCAGCAGCTCCATCACCTGCGGCGCATGGCGGCGCGCGCGCAGCGCGTAATGCGTCACCGTCATCCCTTCCTGGCCGACCAACTTCACCGGCGCACCGGCCTTGATCAGCGCCTGGAGGCGTTCGAGGTCGCCGTCCTGCGCGGCGTTGGCGAGCTTGGCGACCCG